>ENA-USYR01000643-USYR01000643.1-human-gut-metagenome-genome-assembly--contig:-NODE-643-length-17575-cov-44.390616_pt1 | contig 17575 bp, 15 predicted proteins | sample MGYA00250064_ERZ773510 | MGnify/ENA primary metagenome ERZ773510 (study PRJEB29103, sample SAMN06112082) | human gut metagenome | biome: human gut; feature: ankylosing spondylitis patient; material... | reverse complement strand
GATTCGGGAAAGGCAGCCTGAACCGTACGCAAAATATTGGTTATTCCCCGATGAGAACAGGCACTTAATACGGAAAATCCTTCTGGTTCCACCAATACCACCGCCAATTCATCCTGAAAAGTATCCGGTATTTTGCATCCATCTTCTTGCTGAACCCAAAAACGTTCAAAATGGGTATCTGCCTGATTTATAATATCAATAGAGGGAAAAAGGAAAACTCCGGGAAGCAGTTCGGTCTGCTTTGTAATAAAGCGGAAACGGGAACGATCGAGGTTTTGTGTATGCATCATCCCGTTCTCACGTTCATCCTTGAATTTAGGAGAAAAAACCTCACGCTTACAGACAACGGTTGCCTGCGTATTCAATTCAAAAAAATAACGTAGTCCGCCCGTATGATCGCTATGACCATGAGATAATATCAAATAATCGACTTTTTGCAAGTCAATATGCAACAAGCGGGCGTTACGGATAAACAAGTCGGATGCTCCCGTATCGAAAAGTAACCGATGTCCCGATGTCTCAATATAAAGAGAAAGACCATGCTCTGCCTGCAATTTACGTCCATAGACACAATTCTCCACAAGAGTCGTTATTTTATAGCCCATGACACTTAGTTAGTTATCAAACGAATTATACAAAATAAAAAGTTCTGCCACAAAATTATAATAATTCTGTGGCAGAACAAGCAATCCAGTCAATTAAGTAATCGTAAAAAGGGGAAAAAGGTGAGGGTAGTGAGGGAGGAATTGCAACCTTTTATTTTTATATTTTATTTTTTCCTATCTATATTTTCTCTAAAAAAAAACACGAATGTTAGAAATCCTCCCTCACTACCCTCACCTTTTCCCCTCTTCTTATAAAAAAAGACGGCGGAAAATCTGGAAAACATAACCGTCTTTTCCAGATTTCCCGTCAGGTTTTAAAAGTTAAGTTCAAAACTATATCTCAAATATTCGAACAAATCCATTTATCATATTCTTTATGAATATCTTTAATATGGAAAACAAACAGTTACACCATCTTTCCCATATTATATGCTTCCTGCATGTAGGGAGTATCTTTAATCTCTCCTACTTTCCATGCACCGATTCCATAGACCGTCCCTTTTTCCAGTGGTCCTTCCAAGCAATCGAGGAAGCCACGGAAGCCGTCGATAGTACGCTCCATCATTGCTTTATCGTTTTCTGCTGCCGCAATAATGAAATAAAATTCCTTATTGGTTATTTCCGTATAACGTGCGCAACAGCGGTCAATCATTATCTTCATCTGCCCGCACATGGTGTAAAAATAGACCGGGGTTGCCATTACAATCACATCGGCAGCAATCATCTTCTCCACGATTTCCACTGCATCATCCTTCTGCGGACAAGGTTTACCGTACATACTGCAAACACTGCATCCCGTACAAGGATGAACCGTTTTGTCTTTCAGAAAAATCTTCTCTACTTCATTGCCCGCCTCAATAGCACCTTTCATAAATTCATCACAAAGCAAATCCGAATTACCACCTTTACGTGGACTGGACGAAATTATCAAAACTTTTTTAGCCATAACTTTCTTTTATTACTTTCATCTTTCAGAATTAATCAGTCTTTTCACTCTGCAAAAATAGACAATTTATAACATAGCGAATGTATATAAATTACAGAGAAATATACCCAGATTACAGATTCAAACATAACAAAAGATTTTTTCTACCAATATTTAATTTATATCTTTGTCCACAATACGAACAACATGATACAATGAAAAAAATACAACTGACCGACACACATAAAGAAAAGCTGTTTCAAATCCCCCTTTTTCGGAATTTGCCCTTAAACATTAAAGAATCCCTATTGGAGAAACTAGATTTCGTAGTCTATATAGCAAACAAGAAAGAGATAGTTGTTACGCAGGGAACGCCTTGCAACAAACTGTATGTGTTGTTGGAAGGGAAATTGCGCACGGATATTATCGACGGACTGGGAAATGAAGTGATGATTGAATATATCATTGCGCCACGCACTTTTGCCACTCCACATCTTTTTAGCTCGGACAACACATTGCCGGCTACTTTCACTGCCCTTGAGGACAGTGTGATACTTATGGCAACAAAGGATTCTACCTTTAAAGTTATCAGCCAGGACCCGCAAGTATTGCACAATTTTCTCTGCATTGCAGGCAATTGCAATATCTGTACCGTATCACGTCTGAAACCACTCTCCCGCAAGACTGTTCGGGAAAGATTTATCGTTTATCTGTTCGAGCACAAGAAGAAAGATTCCCTGATAGTGGAGATTACACATACGCAATCCCAACTTGCCGAATACCTGAATGTATCACGTCCCGCCTTATCGAAAGAAATTAATAAGATTATCAAGGAAGGGCTTATCACTATGGAAGGGAAACGGGTGGAAATTTTGAATAAGGCCGCTTTAGAGAAATTCATATAATAAAGAAACAGGGGCAGGGTTGAAACTAAGGAATAATTTGGCTCTTATATCGAAAACAAGTTAAATATATAAATGAGCCGAAGAGAAATAAAACTGTTTTTGCTATATTTGCAATCAGAAAGAAAAGCAAAAAAATATGACAGATGAACAATTAGGGCAAATGAAGCTTATCTTCAATTACAACGATGTATTCTACAGCTTCTTCTATGATGACCTCAGCGGCTGCGTACATCGTTCCCGCGAATATGCCATCAATTACGTCTATTCGGGTGAGATGATTCTCGACAATGGCAATGAGCAAATTCATGTCGGAAAAGGCGAATGCGTCTTCATACCGCGCGACCATCACATTACGATGTACAAGAAGACGAAAGATGGTGAACGCTACTGCGGTATCTTCCTGATGTTCACACGTCGTTTCTTACGTGAAATGTACGGTAAGTTGGAACAACGTAAAGTACCGACCAATACCGCGAAACTCAATTCCGGAGTGATAAAACTTCCGAAAACGGCCGAACTCGCCAGTCTGTTCGCTTCGATGACGCCCTACTTCGATCCGAAGGTGAAACCTGTGGATGACCTGATGCAACTGAAATTGCAGGAAGGTCTGCTCGCATTATTACATATCAACAAAAAGTTCGCGCCGACGCTTTTCGACTTCAATGAACCGTGGAAAATAGATATTCTGGAATTTATGAACGAGAACTACATGTACGAGCTCACGATGGAAGAGATGGCACACTACACGGGACGCAGCCTTGCCACATTCAAACGGGATTTCAAGAAAATCAGCGACCTCACTCCCGAAAAATGGTTTATCCGTAAACGACTCGAAGTAGCTTACGCCCTGATGAAAGAGGGCGGCAAAAAGGTCGTGGATGTTTATGCCGAAATCGGTTTCAAGAACCCGTCTCACTTCTCAACCGCCTTCAAAAAACAGTACGGTATGCCGCCGACCGACACATTCGTGTAAATCGGAGCAAAATATATTGAGTTTTTTAATTAAATTATTTAAGCCTCACTGCGACATCGCAGTGAGGCTTAAATATCAACTTACAGCTTGTTCCTTACAGTAACCTTACGGTAAGGGCAGCCCTGATAATTTACCGGAAAATATAGAGTATACAATCTTCATAGCAATGTGTATGCTGATGCCATATTGTCCACCGCCAAACTTGATTATCATAAATTCAGAACTACTTTTCCTGCCATTTGCATGGAGCTTTTAAGAAAATAGATAGTTGAGCTTTTGAGTAACTCCTTTTGAGCCCGACAATAATGTGCCGCTTATTTTATAGCCGTACCTTTGCAATATGAAATAGAACAATAACCATTTAAATAATAGAATGATGAGAACAGCGAATTTTAAATCCGCAGCTATCGCAGCCTTGTTAAGTATGGGGTTGCTTACCGGCTGCACGAACGGTATTACAAATCAAAAAACAAGTAATCATATGGACACATTGAATCTTACACAGGAATGGGACAAAAAGTTCCCACAGAGCGACAAGGTTAATCATCGTAAAGTAACTTTCAAAAACCGCTATGGCATCACACTTGCCGCCGACTTGTACGAACCCAAGAATATCGAAAGTAAACTCCCTGCCATTGCCGTTAGCGGCCCTTTCGGGGCTGTGAAGGAACAGTCATCGGGACTTTATGCGCAGACAATGGCCGAACGCGGATTCCTCACCCTTGCGTTCGACCCCTCTTATACGGGCGAGAGCGGTGGCGAACCCCGTAATGTGGCATCGCCCGACATCAACACCGAAGATTTTAGCGCGGCAGTGGATTTCCTGATTGCACACCCCAATGTAGATGCCAAACGCATCGGTATCATCGGCATCTGCGGATTCGGTGGTATGGGACTGAATGCCGCGGCAATGGACACGCGCATCAAAGCAACAGTAGCTTCTACAATGTACGATATGAGCCGCGTGAATGCCAACGGCTATTTCGATGCCGAGGACAGTGCCGAAGTACGCCGCAACAAACGCGAGGCGATGAATGCTATCCGGACCCGTGATGCACAGAACGGCACGGCCACTCCCGGTACGCCCGGTCTGCCCACTAGCATCAAGGGCGACGAGCCGCAATTCGTCAAAGACTACTTCGATTATTACAAGACTGAACGTGCTTTTCACGCCCGTGCCATCAATTCTAATGGTGCATGGAACCCCACGATGGCTCTTTCGTTCATCAATATGCCATTGTTAACCTATATCCACGAGATTGATAATGCTGTATTGCTCATTCACGGCGAAAATGCCCATTCGCGTTATTTCAGCGAGGATGCCTTCAAACGCCTCAAGGGCAACAACAAGGAGTTACTAATCGTTCCCGGAGCCAACCACACCGACCTTTACGACCGGAAGATTCCGTTTGACAAACTGGAAGCATTTTTCAAGTCAAACCTCAAATAAAATAAAAACATGAGTATATCAACTAAAAATAAGCATAACCACTTGTTGATGTTCATCCTCACACTCGGAGTATTCGGAATATTGAATACTGAAATGGGAGTAGTGGGCATCATCCCTATCATTGCCGAAACCTTCGGTGTTACGGTGCCGGATGCGGGTTGGACGGTCAGCCTCTTTGCGCTGATCATTGTCTTCTCTGCTCCCGTCGTACCGTTACTTTTTTCACGGGTAAACCGTAAAACGGTCATGGTGCTCGCCTTGTCCGTGTTCGTGATTTCCAACCTCGTTTCGGTCTTCACGACGAACTTTACCGTACTGTTGATAACCCGTGCGATTCCGGCATTCTTTCATCCGCTCTATGTATCCATCGCTTTCTCAACCGCAGCCTCTTCCGTTAGTCGGGAGGATGCTCCGAAAGCCGTTTCCAAAATCTTTGCCGGAGTATCGGCAGGAATGGTGCTCGGAGTGCCCGTGACGAGCTACATCGCCAGTGAATTTTCATTCTCTGCAGCAATGGTATTTTTTACCGTTGTCAATGCATTTGTACTGCTCGCCACTATTTTCCTCATACCGTCCATGCCCGTTAAGGAACGGTTATCGTATGGCACACAACTCAGCGTATTGAGAAAGCCCGTATTGTGGAACTCCTTCCTTGCGGCATTACTGATGAATGCAGCCATGTTCGGATTTTACAGCTACTTGTCCGATTACCTGATAACGGTTACAGATGTCTCCTTCAAGGTAATCAGCCTTCTGCTGTTTGTTTACGGCATGGCAAATATCGTCGGAAATATCGCAGCCGGAAAGTTGTTGGCACAACGTCCTTTCGCCACGTTGAAATACGTACCTGCCATCATGGCGATACTTTATCTCGTACTTTACGGACTAGGGAAACTGACCATACCAACGTCAATCGTCATTCTGATATTGGGAATATTCGCAGGTATTGCAAATAACGGGAATCAATTCATGGTATCTACGTCGGCAACCGAAGCACCCGATTTTGCCAACGGATTGTTCCTGACCGCCGCAAATCTCGGAACAACGTTGGGAACGGCAATATGTGGCATGTTCATAACCGTATGGGGAACACAATCATCTCCGTTGGGAGCTGTGGCATTCCTGCTTGTCGGAGTGGCAAGCATTATTATCAGGAATAGCTTAATGAGCCGCAATAAACACATAATGGCAGTGACAATATGAAGAAAACAGAACGACCAATAATCACTTTCCCAAATGGACAAACTGTTTGTCCGTTGGGACAAGGCACATGGAAAATGGGACAATCCGCCGCACGGCGGCATGAAGAAATACGGGCATTACAACATGGCATCGAACTGGGAATGAACCTTGTCGATACTGCCGAGATGTACGACAACGAGGAACTGGTAGGCGAAGCTGTCCGCGACTGTAGAGAGAAAGTGCTTCTCGTGAGCAAAGTTTTACCGAGTAATGCAAGCTATCGTGGAACGAAACTCGCCTGTGAACGAAGTTTGCTGAAGCTCGGAACGGAGTATATCGACCTCTACCTGTTGCACTGGAAAGGACGCCATCCTTATGAAGAAACCGTTCGGGCGATGACCGAATTGCAACAAGAGGGAAAAATCCGTTTATGGGGTGTCAGTAATATGGACACAGCCGACATGGAACGTATTGTTTCACTGTCCGGTGGAAGCGGCTGCGCCACCGATCAGGTACTCTATAACCTCGGCGACCGGGGCATAGAGTTCGACCTCATGCCGTGGTGCGCTGCCCGTAGAATGCCGCTTATGGCCTATTCGCCGATCGGAGAAGGACGACTTCTGCGCCACCCTACATTGGTGGAAATCGCCCGGCGACACGATGTATCGCCCGCACAAATCGCATTATCGTGGACTATGCGTCAATCCGGTATCATTGCCATACCCAAAGCCGGCAATGTAGCCCATGTGGAAGATAATTTCCGAAGCCTTTCCATTCATCTGACAAAGGAAGATTTGTATGATTTGGATACCGTGTTTCCCACACCGACACGGAAAATACCTTTGGCAGGTTGGTAATAACATGAAATGCTATAAATTATGAACTATAATAAGAAAAATGAATAAAGTCATAGATAGTATGCTGGCACATCGTTCCATCCGTTCATACACCGACAGAACGGTAAGCGATGAAGATTTAAACTCCATCATCCGTGCCGTACAAGCCGCACCGAACTGGGTAAACCTGCAACTCGTTTCCATAATTGCAGTAAAGAATACCGACCATAGAAGACGTTTAGCCGAATTATGCGGAAATCAGGTACACATTGCCGAAGCTCCCGTATTCCTCGTGTTCTGTACTGATTACCATAGGGTGGCTCTTGCCTGCCATAAGAAAGAGCAAACGCTCGATGAAGTAATGCAGGACATTGACACATTGCTCGTGGGAGCTCATGAAGTCGGTATCGCTCTCGAAGCGGCTGTCGTGGCTGCCGAATCATTGGGATTGGGAACAGTCCCTATTGGAGATGTACGTAAAAATGCGCTGGAAATTGTCCATGAATTGCAACTTCCGGAATATGTCTTTCCTATGTTGGGATTATGTATCGGCTACCCCGCAGAAGAACCGGGATTAAAGCCTCGTTTTCCACAACAGGCTGTCTTTTTCGAAGAGACATATAAGACTGATTTAAAAGATAAACTCGCTGAATATGACGTTATCTACGCCCATTATCTTAAAGAACGTCCATGGAATAATCGTGTAGGCAACTGGACAGACCTGGCAGCTGATTTCTACCGACATCCGTTTCATTACAAAGGAGTTGCGGATGCCTTAAGTCAACAGGGATTTACCTCGGCTAAAAGCAGATATTCGGTATAGAGATCAAAGTCCTAAAATCCCGGTCAACATAAGTCAACCGGGATTCTCATCATTCTGTTTATTTCTCTACCATTTAGTGAAAAATACTTTCGGATTGATATTCAACGATACCCATCCCCAATCCTGCCAGCTTTTATGATTGCCGGTTTTCACAGCGTCCATCGTCTTCGTACCACGCATAAAAGAATATCCGGCAGAGAGTTTCACATCTTTCATGATCGACCAGTTAATCTGATAATCAACTTCCGAACCTAATGATTTCTTTAAATCCTGAACTTTAACTGCTGTACTAAAATAATGGTAATTAAGTTCCATATCTACCTTGCCAGATAGACGGAAACGACCTCCGATACGAGCATCCATCAATCCCGGTGCATAACCGTTTGCAAATGTAGAAGCATAAAAATAATCCATTGCTCCATAGAATTTATGATGGGTCCCATAAAGAGGATCAAAAGCCTTATACTTACCGCCATTTCCTTTATCACCGCTTAAATAATCAAAACTAGCCACGGCTCCCCATGTCTGATTAAACGTATAGGCGGCTTGTATGCTACCCATCAAAGCTGAAACTTTCTCCGCAGCTTTATTCTTACCCATCTGATAGTAGAAAGCACCATCCAGATTCCAGTTACTATTCTTATAAGTGAGGTAAGTACCCATTGTTTGTAAATAGCGGGTATGAGAATCATCCGTGGCTTTATCACCCGTTTCCAATCCCAGATTCATAAACAATAAAGAAGCTCCGAACGGAACATTATCCGCTTTATAATGATACCAGACGGTTTGCATATTCTTATAAGGCTGTCCGGTAGAAGAATCATAGTAAGTACCTCCACTTGTTCTATTGTCATTATTCTGGTTAAAAGCAAGAATCAGATGGACTTCATTATTTTTGTTGGCATATCCCAGCTTCAATGCATCGTGGTAACGGCCCGCTACATTCCAATCCAGTCCTCCCAAAATACGTTCATCATCATAAATCAATGACTGACGTCCCAGTTGAGCAAAGAACCCTTCACCAAAGTTCAGTTTCGCCCAAGCCTCATTCAACATAAAACGCCCATTCTTCTCAATCTGCGGGTCTTGTCCCCAAACACCGACATGCTGTGCCGACATCTTTAGTTCCAGATCCGAACGTTTATAATCCATCGAGAGGCGTGCACGGTTATTGATGAAAGATGTAGGAGCTACCCCTTCATCCCGTGGAGTCAATGCACCATTCCGATACTCCGCACGAGGTCTGATTTGCATAGACATCGTAAATTCATTCTCTTTCTCCGTGTTTTGTGTATATGCCATGCTTGGCAATAGCATAAGCAAGAATGACCAATAAAGTGTTTTCATTGATATTGAAGTTTAAGTGATTCGATATTTCAATTTAAATTATAAGTATGCACACTGACTCCTTGCGCGGCCGGAAGGTAATTGATTCCATACCAGCACATTTGCAACAGGACAAATGATACTAACAGAATAATCAACGCAGGACGTGCCTTCAATGGCTTGCCCAATCTGAAATGGATATACACCAGATAAGCGAACCAGGTAGCTGCCGCCCAAGTCTCTTTCGGGTCCCAAGCCCAGTAATGTCCCCAGGCTTCTTTTGCCCAGATAGCTCCGGTAAGCATACCTAATGTCATAAATGCCAGACCTACATAGGTGAGGTTGTCACACAAATCCATTTCTTTCCGTTCAATCTCCTTCTTTTTGAACCAAAGCAGATAGACGGCCATCACCGTCGCCGCTCCCAACATAGCATAAGCAAACATATACACAATGACATGAGGGGCAAACCACGGGCTTTGCAAAGCAGGCATCAACGTCTTATTATGAATCTCCGGTTTGAAGATATTGATACAAATAAAGACCAATGAAAGGATGCAACTGAAACTTAAAATCCATTTATACTTCCAGCGTGCATAGGTTATCAATCCCGCCAACGGAAGGAAGAAAGAATACCACAGCCGTGTCTCTCCCATTGTCCGCATCGGAGGACGTTCTAATGAAATCCACATTCCGATAATGAAACTGAAGAAAATAGCCAGACCTAAGAAAGTAAATCCATAAGCCCATCCCGTTTTTGTACCTTTCCAGGCAGCAAAAGCTCCCAAAGCCCAACAAACCAGTGCGGCTATTGCAAATAGTATAAAGTATTCCCAACTCATGCTTTGTCCTCCTCTTTCCTCTTTTGTGCGCTGACAAACAGACAGATGGCTCCTGCCATCATCATTATTATTCCTGTGTAAACAACCGGCAACCACGGATCGCGAACCAACTCGAAGACACTGATATCGCTCCATCGTCCCTTTGTTTCATCGTAACTAAGTTGATAAATTTTCCAACCTTCTATCTCCATCGGGCGGTTCACTTCAATGGTTCCTCCCGTGATCGTTCCTTCTTGTGTGTAAATCTTCACTTCCGATACAAATCGCTGCGGTTCCCGTTCCGGCATTACAATACTGGTTAAAGAATCCAGCCGGATTGCCTTATAGGGAAAAAGAAAACTACCGCAACTTACCCATCCCTCTTTGGTTGTTTGATTCTTCTGATTGACTGCTTTCAGATAGACAGCATAAGTCGCTCCCATCGAATGAAATTCAGTAAACTTCAAAATATCTTCGGTAGCCACAGAAGCAGCCATCGGAATAGATTGCTCAATAGTTAGCTGCCAGTCCTGCAAGCTGCCATTTGTCACTCCCTCTTCCAACAATACATGTACAGGAGATTTTTCGGGAAGCGTACGGCCGGTTTCATTATCAATCAACATCAGTTTCGGAGGATATTCGTCGATAGTGAAATCCTTCAGTTCGATAGCCAGCGGAAGTTCAATCAGTTGACCTTTATCATCCGTAGCCCGCCATTCGGCACTTCCCATCCGGGTTGTCATTTTCAACCTTTGCATATCGGCATTTCCCAAAGTGGCTGTTATCAGTGCAATAAACAATCCGATATGATTCAGTAGGAAAGAAATCCTGCTGATCTTCAAAGAGAAACCGGTGCGAAGGATTGTCAGCCCCAAGGCGGTGACCATCCAAAAGTAGAGCAGGACAAAAGGCCAGGAAGAAATCATCTGCGAAAATCCCAGCAGATCAGCCGGAGCATGACCGGAAGGAGCCTGCCGGATCAGTCCCATCACTACTGTCATGCCGACCACCCACAATAGAGACGAGACAGCAGCGGAATAATGACTCAACCATCCGAATAAATAGACACGTTTGCGAAGAAGGTGCATGGCTACCAAAGCAATGATATAAACCACTAACACAATCACATTGACCGGACAGGCAAACAGGTCCCAATGTATGGCTCCCACTGTCATTTGCAGCAATAGCCCTATCACCAGTAATCCTGCGCCAATCACCAGCCCTTCTTTATAACTCCATGGTTTGCTCCACATATATAAATTCTCTTATTTCTGTGCCAGACGGCCGTTTTCTTTCGCTTTCTCCAACCATGCCGGAACAGTTGTTTTCAGGAATTTCTCCTTAGTCGCTCTTTCAGCATCCATATCCAAGCCGATATATTCCTGTGCTTTTGCCTTTGTTGAAATGTCCGGCATCGGAACATCTCCCGTATATCCATTCTTTGCCAATACTTTGGATACAGCCAGACGGGCTTGCATGGCACGATCCAATCCATGAGAAAGAATTCTCTGAATTTCCTGCGGTGCGTGGAAAGAACCTCCGTGTGAAGCTACTCCGAAATCCCAACGCCATTGTGCCTGACGAATCAGTGCGAGCACATCTTTCATCTGTGTTTCTGTAGCACCCTTGTCCCAGGCAAATTTAGCTTCGATATGTGCTTTTGCCAATTCCTGTTCCAGACGGTTACGGATTTCATTCGCTTTACGTTGGCGTTCGTACACATTATTACGTAAAGTCTCTTCACTTTCGCGGTGACAAACCTGACAGGTGCGGTCAATCATAGCCAACGGGCTTTGGATATGGTGATCGCTGAATTTCACACCACCTTCACTCTTATACGGCATGTGACAATCGGCACAAGAAACACCTCTCTGTCCGTGGATACCCATCTGACAAATCTCATAGTCAGGATGCTGTGCTTTCAGAATCGGAGTACGGCTCAATTTATGAATATAATCATAGAAACCGGCCTCATCATAATAAGCCTCCATATCTTCTACCGTAAAACCTTTGTCCCAGGGGAAAGTCAGATACTTACCATCCCCTTTGAAATAATATTCCACATGACATTGTGCACATACCAATGAACGCATCTCCTGCGGAGTAGCTTTAGTGATGTCTTTACCCTGACGTTGGAAAGCCTCTATCAAAGCGGGACGACTGATATGAAGATTCATTGTTTCGGGATCATGACAATCGGAGCATCCGATAGGATTCACAATTTCGGCGCCCATAGCCCCCCATTTATTGTTATAGAAAGAATCGACACCCAATGCCTCCATCATACGGGGAACATCCGGACTCTTACAAGTCCAACAGGTAGACGGTTGAGGACCTTCGGTCGGGCTCATGGGCGAACCGGTACGCAAAGATGCCGTAATATCCTCAATGGCATGCATGTGTCCCCGTGGAGTGGAATAATCTTTTGAGAAAGCATATCCCGCCCATAGAATCACCATTTCAGGACGTTTTTCCAAAGCATCTACAGCAATATTTCCATTAAATTCACTCTCAAAGTCAGTCTTTGCAGTCTCCGTCCAAGTCTGGTATTCACGGGGAAAGTCATTCTTAAACAGTTCATTTCGTGCTTCAATCCCTTTGATAACGTTTTTACGGTTATTGAAAATGCTGGCAACTTCCGCCCTCCGTTCCATCAACGCAGAAACGCATAATCCCAAAACAAATACAACGACCATTGAACCTCCGAACAACAGCCATCCTTGCCATGATTTTAATTTCTTTTCCATTGTATATCGGTTTTATTATTTTATTACGTATTTCATTTCTTATTTATCTTTCTGATTCACCATCTTCCGGAGCCATTCGGGAACAGGCGATTCCGGAAGAGGAACAATCGCTCCCGGAGTACCGGACAGGGAATTCTTTCCACCATGAGGAACATCACGATGGCAATCCCAGCAAGCCTTCCCCTCTCCTACCTGTGACATCATATAATCAATCTTCCCCGTCTTCACAAATTCCGTATTGAGTTGTGTATGACAGCGGATGCAATTATTCATAATCACTTCGGAACTGGCTTCATGAGCCTGAATGACCTGCGGCTCGCTTTTGGTAAGAAATGCAGCCACGTGTTTCATACCGTCCATACCTTTAAAGGTCCATTTCTTCACAGCATTTTCATGCGGCACATGACAATCATTGCAAGTGGCATTCCGGGCATGTGAACTATGGAACCAGGTTGCATAGTAAGGAGTCATAATGTGACAATTCACGCATGCAGCCGGGTCATCTCCAAGATAGGTATGCGCCCGGAGCATATACATAAACAGTGCTCCTCCACCCACAATAACACCGCCAATGATGACAGCCGCTACCTTCCATTTATAAGAAGGAAAGAGTCGATTTATTATTGGAAACTTCATCATACGAAAAAGTATTTTTCACAAAAGTAAAGGATTGGAAACAAAAAAGGTGTAATAGATATTACACCTTTCGAAAGAAAAAATACTCATTACGTAAAAAAACAGAATGGGAATGTGTCAAACGTCCCTTTTTGACCTCACCTCATTCTTTCTCTATGTATTGTCTTATTCATCATGGTGATGGTCTTCGTCTTCCACCTCATTACTTAATTTGATATTGCGTGCGATATAAGATTCGTTACCTGCGGCATCCGTGCAATAAACCATCAAATGATAATCTCCTGCAGTAGCATTGGCCGGTATTACAATATCGTGATGATGAATATGGGCGGTTTTCTGTCCGGACACATCGTAGGATCTGTTGAAACTAAAATCTACTGTTTCCTGTGCAGCCCTGCTATTACCTCCGTGTGAATGGTGGTCGAAATTACTATGAATTTCAATCTTATAGGATTTCAGCATGACATCATCCGACAAATCCATTTCAAAATGAACCCCATGTTCGTTTCCTATCTCCAAAGCCTGACCTTCTTCCGGTTCGTGAAGTTCAATCAGAGGTTTGGTCGTATCACTGGAGTCATCATTATCACAAGAGGAAAACATGAAAGTAACTGTTGCCAAAAGGCTAATCATTGGGAGATAAAATTTATTTTTCATTTCAGTAATTTTTTAAATGGAACTTTGATTAATATCTGGAAGTTACGTCCCGGTTCGGGGATTTCAACTTTCCTGTAAAAACTAAGATGATTGTAATATCGGGTATCGAATATATTCCGGGCGGTCAGGGTTATTTCAATCTCATTGTTTCCACCTATCGGAATATTCAATGAACCACCCAGATGAAAGAGATTTGCTCCGGCTGTACGGTCTTCGTTACGGTCCACTCTATTTTGCCGGGCAATGCTCTGCCATTCTGCATACAACATATACCAATTCTTTTGCCAGGTTAATGTATTGCGCATAACAGGAGGTGGCGAGAAACTCAATGGAATATGTTCATCACAATTATAGGTGTAAACGTATTCAGCGGAAATCCGATAATTGAAGTTGCGCAGAAAATCAACATCTACGGTAGCTTCAGTTCCTGCAAATAGCGCTTCTGCTCCGGTATAGCGATAGATTTGTCCGGCATGAGGCAATACAGACCACTCTCCAGTAGGACGCAGAAAGATGTAATTGCTGAACCAACTGACAAATGGAGAGACGGAGAAAGAAATTCCCCGGTACTTCAGATGATAAGAAGCGTCCAGTTGCCAGCCTTGTTCGGACTTTAGGTTTGCATCTCCCTGTTCATGGCGGAAAGTGCCGTGATGTACACCGTTGGCAGCCAACTCATTCGCACCGGGCAGGCGGAAACTACGCCCGATATTCACCTTTACCAGATGTTTGTCGGAGGGAGTCCATACCAATCCCAGAGAAAGAGAATAATCACCGTAGTGCTTATTCACAGAGTGACTGTTCCACTTGTAGAAGTCTATCTGTTCCGGATCATAGCCCTGTTTCCGAAGATAATCGGCAAGGTAAGTATCTTCATGCGAAGAGATATTCATATATCCGTAGTCATATCGCACTCCTCCGCTGACTGAAAACACATTGTTGGGTCTGTATGTCGTAAGCCAAAGCATTCCGGTAGTGGAACGGCGATATTCAGGCAGTAAAAACGAATAGCCGGAAATGTCGTTCCGTTGATGTTGTCCATCCCACCCCAATATATGTTCCCACGAAGAAGAACCAATAAAACGAGCTTTCACCGAAGCACTGAAAGTGTTCAGATTAAAAGCAAGTTCCTTATCGGGGTCTTTCTCCGGTGCGGGTTGCGAACCATAGTGAGTATGGAAAGCACTCCACTCTTCACGGTGATTGTTCTGGAAACCTAAATCGCCTGACAAGATCAGTTTCTCCCATGCATATTGCTGGTGGGTGGTCACTTTCAGGTGATTCACTTTACTGAATGGCAATTCAATATTACGGCTGTCTCCATCATCTTCCACACGTGACGCATCGGGTATGCCATGTGCCCCCGGAAAGAATCCCGTCTTTTGATATACATTACTCACAGCATAATTCGCTTTATAGGCTCTTCGTTGATATTGGGTAAAAAGTCCGATATTGCGTTCAATGCCTGCTGTATTCTTGAGTTTACGCCCATATATGGGAATTCTTTGTGTCAGGTAGACAATAGAATCCGTCGGAATACGATAGTCACCGAAATGTTGTTCCGAATAACGAATATGGGAGTACCAGGCATTCTTCCTGATTCCCAGCATCAGTGATCCTCCGATGGTTCCATTGACTGATTTACCCAGCAGTGTGACATCTCCGAATACACGATTATCAGCAGGAACAGCCGACGGAACAACATCAATCACTCCTCCCATTGCATCACTGCCATAAAGCAGTGAGGAGGGTCCTTTCAATACATTGACTGCTCCGATATTGAAAGCATCCAGTTCTAGTCCGTGATCGGCTCCCCATTGTTGTCCTTCCTGTTTGATTCCGTTTTCCAATACAGCAATCCGGTTGAATCCCAACCCGGATAAGGCACAAGCAAAAGAAATCGTTCCGGCAACAGAGAGCCGCACGCAGGTAGCCGTCAATTCAGACGGTAAAACCAACGAAGCGACTAAGCACCAAAAAGAGCCGCTAAAGCAGGGACAACAGAAACCTACTGCCGGGCAAAAACAGAACCGGGTGAAGAAAGAGCAGCAGGAACAGAAAGCGGACAAATCGCTGAAAGCCGACAAGCCCAAGAAGTCCAAAGGAATAAAATTATAAAGGTATGCAGCTAATCTATATTATAGCTATTCTGTTTGTCGTCCTGATTTTCTTTATAGTCTTTTCTCTGAAAATCGACTGGAAAGAAATTGACAGGAACAACCGACAGTATTACGTGAATGGCTATCATTTTTATTATGACCGTAAAATTTTACGGAAAATCAATTCAGTAACAAACCATAAAAAAGAAACGATATGATTGCATTGATAGCAGAAAAACCGAGTGTTGCCAAAGATATAGCCCGTATAATCGGTGCTACGCAGAAAAATGACGGCTACCTTTCAGGTAACGGGTATCTCGTTACCTGGGCGTTCGGTCATTTAATCCAGCTTGCCATGCCGGAAGCCTACGGCGTTGCCAACTTCCGCAGGGAAAGCCTGCCGATTATCCCGCCAGAGTTCCGGCTAATTCCCCGGCAGGTGAAAGCCGATAAAGGCTATAAAGCAGACCCCGGTGTATTGAAACAACTGAAAGTAATAAAAGAGGTGTTCGACCAATGCGACAAGATAGTTGTTGCCACTGATGCAGGGCGAGAGGGAGAACTTATCTTCCGGTATATTGACCTGCATTTGGGTTGCCGTAAACCTTTTGTACGCCTATGGATTAGCAGCCTAACCGACAAAGCCATCCGGGAGGGCATGGAGAAACTGCAACCGGGCAGCCAGTACGATAACCTTTACCGTTCTGCACAGGCACGCAGCGAAGCCGATTGGCTGATAGGTATAAACGCCACCCAAGCGTTAAGTGTTGCAGCCGGGCAGGGCGTGTTTTCACTGGGACGTGTACAGACCCCTACGCTGGTAATGATATGTAACCGTTTTTTGGAGAATAAGGATTTTGTACCGACCAAATTTTGGCAACTAAAAGCCGCCACTGCCAGCGGCGGGGTCAGTTTTTCCGCCCAATCGTGTGCCAAGTGGGAACAACAGTCGGAAGCCATTGCAGCATTGCAAAGGGTAAAAGCTACCGGACAGCTTACGGTAAAATCCGTTGAAAGAAAAGAAACAAGCCAAGAACCGCCGCTTTTGTATGACCTTACCACTTTACAAAAGGAAGCCAACAGTAAACTGAACTTTTCGGCAGATAAAACGCTTTCCATAGCGCAAAGCCTTTATGAAAAGAAAGTGATGTCCTACCCAAGAACCGGAAGCCGTTATATATCGGAAGATGTGTTCGAGCAGATGCCGCAACGTGTCGCCCTGCTGGAACAATACACCCGGTTTGCCGGGTATGCTGCCAGCCTGAACGGTTGCGCCCTTAACCGCCATAGTGTTAATGATGGAAAAGTGACCGACCACCACGCTTTAATTGTCACCGAGAACTTGCCGGGTGACCTTTCTACGGACGAACGAGCCATTTACGAACTGGTTGCAGGGCGTATGCTGGAAGCCTTTTCAGGCAAATGCGTAAAAGATGTTACTTCCGTCCTGCTTTCAGCGGATGATACCGATTTTACCGTTAAAGGGTCAGTGATGAAAATTCCCGGTTGGCGTGGAATATTCAGCGAACCGGAAATAGCAGAAGATGGTGAAAACGCCATGCTGCCGGAACTCCAAGAGGGTAACATATT
>ENA-USYR01000641-USYR01000641.1-human-gut-metagenome-genome-assembly--contig:-NODE-641-length-17591-cov-7.555955_pt1 | contig 17591 bp, 10 predicted proteins | sample MGYA00250064_ERZ773510 | MGnify/ENA primary metagenome ERZ773510 (study PRJEB29103, sample SAMN06112082) | human gut metagenome | biome: human gut; feature: ankylosing spondylitis patient; material... | reverse complement strand
CACCAGCTGAATACGGTTTCCAAGCTCCCTGGTCAGCATTTTCCAGCCCTCCCAGGCGTACCAAAATACAATCCGGAGCTTCTGTTTTAAAATGCTCTTTGTTGGTTACTTCATAAAAATAAAGTTTCTCATCCTTATAGCGAAAAACTCCCTGATCAGGAATCACAATCCAAATATTACCAATAGAATCCGCCACAATATTAGATACCCAATTATTCATATTCACCCCTTCCTCTGTTTCCATATTCATTGCCGTGAATATATCCAAGGCAGGATTATAACGATAGACTCCTCTATCCGTTCCTACCCATAACTGACGTTCCTTATCTTCAAACAAAGCAGAAATATTATGGTTTCCGGTACCGACTACATAGTCATCACAGTTCATCTGTACAATAGAAGTTCCATCAAAACGGTTCAAACCATTTTTTGTACCAAACCACATAAACCCGTAACTATCCTGAATGATAGCCTTCACATTACTTTGTGATAGTCCATTTTCACCCGTTATATGAGAAAAATAAAAATTGGATAATCCCTTATCAACAGCCTGTAATGTAAATACAACATACAAACAACATAAAATGAGCAAAGTCTTTTTCATAGCCTGTTCAAAATTTGAGCCAAAGATAAAAGAAAAAAAGGATAAATAATGCCAATATAAAAGAAATAGAGGATTGCCCTCTATTACTTTTCACGAATGACCATTACAAATCCCCCACCAGAAGCCATAAACATTTCAATAATATTCTTATTATCCGTATCCATTATTTTATGTTCGTATAAATTAGCATTCTTGTTACTTCTTTTTTTATCCTGAAAAATTTCAATGGTATATTTCTTATCCTGAGGCAGGAAAGAGCAATCCACCTGAATTGTCCTCTCACCCCAAGCGTTCAATCCGCTGCTTCTTTTCAGGAATATGGATTTGGAGCTACGATGGTGACTATTAAGTAATATCATTGTTCCAAGAGTACAGGTACATGGATAAAGAACAGCTAAAAAGGTTACGTTTAGGTTCATATCGTGATTTTGATGCATTGTATAAAATGTATGCAGGGAATCTGTATGGCTTTGTGTTAGGAATGACACGTTCTGCTGATTTAGCTGGTAATATTGTTCAGGATACTTTTATAAAGGTCTGGATTAATAGAGAACTTATTGATCCAGATCTTTCTTTTAAATCATATTTGTTCAAAATATCCCGGAATTTGATTATTGATGAATTCCGCAAAAGGCTTAGTGAACCCCTTTTTGAAGACTATCTGAATTATTGCGATGAGGCTGTATTAAGTACTCCTACTGAGATTGAAAGAAAACTGGATTTTGATCTTTTTGTAGAAGAATTAAATCGGGCAAAGGAGAAATTGACTTCTAGGCAACGAGAAATCTTTGAAATGAGTAAGGAGGAAGGATTAACCTCTTCTGAGATAGCCGGTAAATTGGGAATAAGTGAACAAACTGTCTATAATCAACTTTCTACAGCCTTACGGCTTCTTAAGAAGGAAATAAAAGGTTCTCTTCTCTTCTTCTTTACTCTTTTTTTTTATTGATCGAAAAAAACTGATTTTTTTATAGTAGATTATATTAGCGGTTTCGTATTAACTATATAGAAACAGTTAATATATGGAAAGAAAGACACATACCCTATTAGAAAAATTTGTGCGTAATTCTATTTCTTCCCAGGAAGGTAAAGAATTAAAGGATTCTGTTGCAAAGATGTCCGATGAAGAATTAACGCAAACATTGTCAGATGTTTGGGAAAATTATGAAACATCGGTTACTGTGCCGGATGGCGTTAGTCATTTTATGAAAAAGTTAAGTCCGGCACCTCATTCCCATCAACCTCATTTTTTATATACTTTTCTCAAAGTTGCGGCGGCGGTTATCATACCGGTTTTGTTAGGAACTCAAATATTTTTCTACTATAATAATGAAAAACTAAATAGTCTGTTAAATTCGCAGTTGACAGTACAGGTAGAGAGTGGAGATAAAACGGAGCTGACATTACCGGACGGTACGAAAGTTTATCTGAATGCTACTACTTCTCTATCATACCCCTCTGATTTCGGATTAAAAAATAGAAGTGTATATCTTTCAGGAGAAGCTTATTTGGAAGTTGCCAAAGATGTGAAGAAACCGTTTTATGTACACACGGAGAATGTGAATATTGAAGTGTTAGGTACAAAGTTCAATATCTGTGCTTATCCAGAACAAGAACATGTGGAAACGATGCTGATAGAAGGAAGTGTCAAACTGACCACTATAGGTGATCGTGCTCATGCAATTGTAATGAAGCCGCATGAAAAGGTCGTTTATAGTAAATTGAGCGATTCATTGTATGTTTCACCTACATCTGGTGAGTTTGAAACTGCTTGGATGAGAGGAGAATTAGTATTTCGGTCAACTTGTTTCTCGGACATAATGAATAAACTGGAGAAACGTTATGGGATGAAAATAGAAATATTAGAGAATGATTATAATTCGGACTTGTTTACCGGAAGTTTCAAAGAAGATAATATTTATGATGTATTGAAGATCCTTCAAATGCATTATAATTTTACTTTTATGGAGAAGGATGGTAAAATAGTGATTCAATCAGAGTAGTAACTTTAAATAAAATAGGATGAAAGAAAGAGCGCCATAAAAAAAGGAACCGAAAAGTTGGCAGACTAACGGTTCCCCTCTAGTTAATACAATTGTGAGTACTATTATAGTATTAACCTTATATGATAATATAATGAAAAATGTCAAGAAAGAGTATAACTCTTTTAAATGCAACTTTTACAAAAGTAGCAATAATTATTTGATTCTGTTTTATATCTTTTTATTTTTTATTCCATTGAGTTTGTTTGCGCAACAACAGAATAAAAATGAGTATATAACATTGTCTGTGAAAAACACAAGTATACAGCATGTTTTAAATCAAGTTGAAAAGGAGACTGTATACAGATTTACTTATCGTGATACTGATTTAGCAAAGGTTGGAAAAATTACTCTTTCCGTAAAACAAATGCCTGTTGAAGCTTTCCTGAAGAAGATACTTTTATCTACAGGGTTGACATATCGAAGGAGTGGAAATTCTTTTGCTATTATCAGAGAAAGCAAGAAAGATAATAAGAAAGACGCCGTAAGAATAATCAGTGGGATAGTGACGGATGGTTCCGATAACACTCCATTGATTGGAGCCAGTGTTAAGATTAGAGGGAAAGACGTAGGTGTAATAACAGATTTAGACGGAAAGTTTTCTCTCCCAGAATGTACGAATAAAAGTATATTGGAAGTTTCTTATATCGGTTACGATAAACGTTTGCTCCCCGTAGGAGATTTGGGATTTATAGAAGTGAAAATGGGATCCTCCAATGAATTGGAGGAAGTGATTGTTGTGGGTGCCGGAACTCAAAAGAAAGTGTCTGTGACAGGCTCTATTGCTACTGTAAAAGGATTAGAACTACGAGCCCCCAGCTCTTCTTTAACAAGTAATTTTGCTGGAAAATTGGCGGGAGTTATTTCATCTACTACTAGTGGAGAACCGGGTTCCGTATCCGAATTTTATATTCGTGGAGTTGGAACTTTTGGTGGACGGGCCACTCCATTGATTCTTATGGATGATGTGGAAATATCAGCAGGTGATTTGGACCGTATTCCCGCTGAATCAATCGAGAGTTTCTCAATTTTGAAGGATGCCTCTGCCACTGCTATTTATGGTGCACGTGGAGCAAATGGGGTTATGCTGATTACTACAAAGAAGGGAATGGAAAATACTCGTACAAGAATTAATGTAACAGTAGAGAATTCTTTTGTAAAGCCGATGAACCGGGTTGAGTATGTGGATGGGCCTACGTGGATGAATTTGTATAATGAGGCTCTGACTACACGTACTCCATCGGCTACTCCTAAATATTCTGATGAAGTTATAGAGTATACTCGGAATGGAATAAATCCCTATGTTTATCCGAATGTAGATTGGTATGGTCTGATGTTTAAGGATTTTAATATGAATCAGCGTGCAAATATCAATATGCAGGGTGGTGGCTCTAAAGTAACTTATTACATGGGAGTTCAGGCAAATCATGATACAGGCTTACTGGATGTACCAAGTACTTATTCTTTTGACAGTAACATCAACGATTGGAATTATATTTTTCAGAATAACATATCTTATAAACCGACTTCTACCACAAAGGTAGATTTGCACCTGAATGCACAGTTTGGCAACCAAAAAGGTCCTGGCATTTCTACCACTGACATATTTAATGCTGTTTATAATGCCAATCCAGTGGCTTTTCCTGCCACTTATCCGACGGAAGAAGGCGATAACCATATTCGGTTTGGTAATTCGATACTTACCGGGTCGACTGTGAATGTAAATCCTTATGCTGCTATGATGAGTTCATTTAGTGAGAGTAACTATTCGACTATAAATGCTTCTTTGCGTATCAGCCAAGAGCTTGATTTCATTACTAAGGGATTGAGTGCAACGGTACTTGTAAATATGAAAAGCCACAGTAGTTCTTCATACACAAATACACTTGACCCATATTTTTATAAAGTGATGGATTATACCTGGGACCCTTCTGATCCAGAATTTTTCTACCTTGAGTTATTACAGAAAGGAACAGATTATATTAAACAGGGGACGATCAATCGTTATTCTGACAGAACTTTTTATTTTGATGCACGTGTTAATTATAATCGGCGTTTTGATGAAGACCATACAGTTTCCGGTATGTTAATGTATATGCAGCGTGAGTATCGTAGTGATGTATTGCCACAGAGGAATCAAGGATTATCCGGGCGTTTTACCTACGACTATCAGAATAAATATTTTGCTGAATTTAATTTTGGTTATAATGGGACGGAACGTTTGGCGAGTGGACATCGATTCGAGTTTTTTCCAGCAATGTCTTTGGGGTGGGTGGTGAGTAATGAAAGCTTTTGGGAGCCTCTTTTAACAGCTGTAACTCACTTCAAAATTCGTGGTTCTTATGGTCTTGTAGGGAGTGATGAAACAGGACTTTCGGCTGGCGCCGCTCATTTTTTGTATATTAATAATGTCAATATCGATGGAAGCGGAATATTCTCTACCGGTCCTTATGATGGAGTGTATATATCTAAAAGAGGTCCGGGGATAGAAGGATATGCAGTAGAGAATGCTTCGTGGGAACGTGCTAAAAAATTTGATATTGGAGTTGATCTGAATCTTTTTGATCAGGTGAGCATCACTTTCGATTATTTCCATGATCGGCGTGACCGTATTTTGCAGAAGCGTGGCTCATGGCCGGTTATTATGGGATATGCTCATGCTACTCCATGGAGCAATATTGGGAAAGTTGATAATAAAGGCTTTGAATTAAGTGTGAACTGGAAGAAAGAAATAATAAAGGATATGTTTGTGGATTTACGTGGCAATTTTACGTATACACAAAATAAATATGTGTATAATGACGAACCGGATTATCCTTATATATGGCAAACGAAAACAGGTAAGCCTCTGTCATGTACATATGGCTATATTGCAGATGGGTTGTTTAAAGATGAGGATGATATACGTAATAGTCCTTCACAAAAGAATTTGGGGAGTACAGTAATGCCTGGTGATATAAAATACAGGGATGTGAATGGTGATGGTACTATTACGACAGAGGACCAAATTATGTTATCCCGTTATGGAGGTATGCCCCGCATTCAATATGGGTTTGGTTTGAACTGGACATATAAGAACATTGATTTCGGTGTTTTCTTCAATGGTTCTGCCAAACGTACGCTAATGATAGACAACATTGCTCCATTCTGTTCAGATGTAGGGAATCAGGATCGGAATCTGATGAAATTTATTGCCGATAATTATTGGTCGGAAGCCAATCCTAATCCGGAGGCTGCTTATCCCAGGCTAGGAGTCAATAATACTCAAGTAGCTAATAATATGAAACCTAGTAGTTTCTGGATGCGCAACGGTAATTTTTTACGTTTTAAAACATTGGAATTAGGATATTCTTTTCCGTTTTGTCGCATCTATCTTAGTGGAGATAATTTAGCGGTATGGAGTCCGTTTAAACTTTGGGATCCGGAATTATCCTATAGTGCTTATCCACTACAACGCGCCATTAATATCGGGGCTCAGTTTACTTTTTAATCAGTTAGAAATACTTCAATAAAATATAGATTATGAAGATCATTCAACACATGTTATATTGGGCAAAAATAATATTGCCGGTCTGTTGTTTTACAGCTTGTAATTATTTGGATGTGATACCACCTGAAACAGCTGATTTTGATGATACGATGCGTGATAAAGATGATGCTATCGGCTTTCTTTACTCATGCTATTCAGGTACGAATTATAGTGCACCCTGTAACAATTTGGGCGCATTGGAGAGCTCTACAGATGAATTTGTGAATCCATTATTGTGGGGATACCTGGGACAACAAGTTAGTTGGGACCAACTTTCGTCTACTTATGTTTCAAATTGGGGGCCGGCTGCTTTACCTTGGAATTCTTGTTATGACTATCTGGGACATTGTCATTTGTTTTTAAAGACATTGGATGAACTGAACCCGGTTGGCGTTTCTCAGAATGACAGGCAGCGTTGGAAAGCTGAAATTTTGTTTTTACAGGCATATTATCATTTCCGTTTGTTGGAAGCATATGGTCCTATTCCTATAATCGAACATTACTATTCGCAGAATACGCCTAAATCCGAATTTCCCGGGCGTTCTCATTTTGATTATTGTGTCGATAAGATAGTTGGTTGGTTGGATGAAGCCGCTAAGGTTTTACCTGCTACAGTGGATATCAATGACTTGGGACGTGCTACTTCCGTTGCTAGTAAGGCTTTGAAAGCCAGGGTGCTTTTATATGCAGCTTCTCCTTTATGGAATGGTGGTTTCCCTTTTACAGGATGGAAAAATACGAACTATGAAACACCGGGGTATGGAAAGGATTTGGTGAGTTTGAACTATAGTCGTGATAAATGGGTCCGTGCCAAAACGGCATGTCAGGAGGCATTGGAGCTGGCGTTGGGTGAAGGAGGAAGGTCTTTGTTTGATCTGCAGACTTCAGAGAGTCTTCGGACCATGCATCAATTGAATCTACCCAATATTCCGGATATGAGTGATGAATTTAAGAAAAAGGTTATGCAGATGCGCTATATGATGTGTTCTGCAGAAACGGAAGGAAATCGGGAAGTGATTTGGGGAATAGTAACTGATAGGTTAAGTACTAATGCAGTAGAAGCTGTTCCTCATTGGGTGGTAACAAAGAATGATGGCTCTGCCTGGGGAGGTGTATGTGCGATGTCTCCATTACTTTATGCTGTGGAACACTTTTATACGGCTGACGGAAAACTACCGGAAAATGATTCGCAATTGCCAAAAGATAGTTGGTTCGAGTCTGCCGGATACACAGGTAGAGAAGATATTATAAAATTGAATACGAAACGTGAACCTCGTTTTTATGCATGGTTATCGTTTGATGGTGATGAATTTGGGCAAAAGATATGCGATGGTTCTCCCCTGATCGTACAAGTGAGAAATTCTTTAAAGCAGGGATATAATCCGAGTAAGTTTAACCGAGATAATTGTACTACCGGATATTTCCTTAAGAAATGGGCTGCTCCTGATTTGACATTTAGGAAGGATGGTGGATATAATTATCGTTCAGTACCTACTCCTTTCATTCGGCTGGCAGAGTTATATTTGAGTTTGGCTGAATGTCATGCTGCTTTAGGCGAGCAACAGCCTGCGTTGGATAATTTGAATGAGGTGCGGGAACGTGCAGGTATTTTTGCAATAGGAGCAAAAGATTTAAATGAAATGCCGTTGATGGACTGGATACGTAATGAACGTTTTGTTGAATTGTTTGCTGAAGGGCACCGTTATTACGATGCACGTCGCTGGATGATTGCTCCACAATTATTTAAGGCAGGAATTCGTGAAGGATTGAATGCAATAGAAAAGGAGAATCCTACTTTTGAAGAGTTTAATCGGCGGACGAAAGTGGATCAGCCATTTCAATGGGATGATCGTATGTATTTGCTTCCTGTCAATGCTAGCGAAATTTATAATAATCCTCATTTGAAACAAGCTCCTAAATATTAATTTGAAAAATGCTGAAGTATGAAAAAATATATTCTGAATATCTGGTTGTTAGGATGTCTGGGTCTGTTTCTATCTTGTAGTGATCTGGATGGAAAATATGACGAACTGGTTCCGGATGAATATCATAAGATTTTATCAATAAAGGAAACAGGTTCACAAGAGGTTATTATGTCTGTGGAAGAAGAGGCATACGAGTATCAGTTGACAGTGATAAAAGGTGGTTTACGTAAAGATCTGGAAGCAAATGCATTTTTGGAAGTACTTACACAGGATGAAGTAGATGTGGAGTATAATGATAAACAAGGGACTAATTATCAGGTTTTGTCCAAAGATATGTATATGCTGGTAGATGAGGCTGTATCTATTTCCGGAGATGAAACAGGAAAAACAATTCGTGTTGCTTTTAAACCCCAAAAAATCTATGGTGCTATTAAAGAGGGAGGAACTAATGTAGAATATGTTTTACCGGTGCGTTTAGTTAGTGCCAGTGATTCAGTTAATGCTGATAAAAATAAAGTGTTACTTCGATGCAATGTGTCTCCTGTAGTCGTATCGTTTGGAGAAAGTAGAGAACAACTGATATTAAACAGTGCTGAAACATCTCATGTAGTGCCGGTTAGTATTGTGAAAAAAGGTGCGTTGGCTACTGATATACAATTGGAATTAATTTCTCAAGCTGATTTGAATGAGAAATATGGTATTCCTGAAGGAATGGCATATAAAGTATTGGAATCAGATATGTATGAATTGCCAAATAGTCTTATTTCAATGGGGGAATCTGCCACAAGTATTATTGCCAATATAACTTTCTATCCGGACAAGATTTATGAAGCTAAGAAGAATAATAGTGGAGTGATTTATGTATTGCCTATCAGATTGTCTGCTCTTTCTGAAACTGCAAATACAGATAAAAATGAAATGTTATTGATTTGCGGTTTCCATACTTATACAAATGCGGAAGTGACGGATAAATCGACGTGGAAGATTACTTATGGAACATTGACTTATGAACCATGGGGACATGCTTATTCTTATCTGTTCGATAGTAATACCTCTAATAATTTTGGTTGGATGGGATATGTGAATGATAGTCATGGCGGAGATTATGGAAATCCGTATATTGTAATTGATCTTGGATATCCTTATTTCATTGCGCAATTAGGTGCGTTCTCCAAATGGGATGTAAAAGCGGGTGGCGCTAATTTCTATATTACTACCGACGATGTAAATGTTGCCTTGTCTGATAATGACTGGAATATACTTTCGGGATATCAGGGAGAAGGAGATGAATATCGGGGATTGCATAATCGTCTGAAAGAGTATGATGCTACTGTCAACTGGATCAAGGTTGCTTCTATTAGCTTCCCGGAAGATGGTCTGTATTGGGGAGAAATTCCGAATGATATGCTTGATAATCAGTTGAAAACTAGGTATGTGAAGATGGAGGTTATTCCAAGTGGCAATGCTGACCGTACGGCTATTTGGGAGTTCTATATGAAGAAAGTGACATCTGTTGACGGACAACCAATCGATTAAAACAACGTTCCCATCATCGTATGGATATGTTGATTACGATGATGGGATTTATAAATATACATTTTATGTTCTTGCATTTAAATAGACAAAGAATGAAAATCGCTAAATTAGTTATTTTATTCGTGGGGTTATTACCATTCTGTGAAATGGATGGGCAGTCTCGTTGGAAGATTCAATCGGACCAGTCGATAAAGTGGAGTATAGGACAGAATATTCCTCACTATGATCATATAGAAATGGGGGGTGAAATGGTCGCTACCGTACTTCGTTATGGTGTGAATTCTGATGGTACTTTTTCTTTGGAACGTTCGGTGATATGGCCTATGTTGCGTACGATTCCTAATGATACTCATGCTAGCTTGACCCGTCGCTTTTCTGTTGACTTTTTGGCTATGTTACAGGTAAATGGATTAACCTTGAATAATGAGCAGGTAAAGTCAATACAATTGGATGGAAAGTTGACGGTAGTTAGTGAGTTTACAATCGGACATACAAGAGGAACCAAGGCAGGTGGAGAACTTGTTCCTACAATAGAATTAACTCGCGTTTTCTTTCCTTCTGTTGACAAACCGATGTTGTGCGAGCGATATACTGTTAAGAATATAGGAAATGAAAAGGTGGAAGTATTGCTTCCTCATTCTCGTGTTGTGTATCAGACAAAGTCGGATCAGGGAGTGGATGGAAGTTATACATTAGTAGCTTCTACTGTTGTAGGTAAAGAGGACGTATTTCTGCTTGGAAGTGGTGAATCCATCACTTTTGGGGCATCGGTTCAGGCTTATAAAGGAGGTCAGAAAGAACTATTGCCGGATATAGATGTAGAACTTGGTTCACGAGATAACTTTATAAAACAAGTGTGGAATAATTTGTTTTTTTGTTCTCCCGATACAACTTTGAATACAGCTTTTGCTTTTGCTAAAATCCGTGCATCAGAAAGCATTTATCGTACAAATGGCGGATTGATGCACGGACCGGGTGGTGAGGCTTATTATGCAGCTATTTGGGCGAACGATCAGGCAGAATATGTTAATCCTTTTTTCCCTTTTCTTGGGTATGAAGTGGCTAATGAAGCAGCTGTCAACTCTTATCGGCACTTCGCACGTTTTATGAATCCTGAATACAATCCGATTCCGAGTTCAATAATAGCAGAAGGTAAAGATATTTGGAATGGTGCCGGTGATCGTGGAGATGCGGCGATGATTGCTTATGGTGCAGCACGTTTTGCTTTGGAGTTAGGAGACATTGACGTTGCAAATGAATTGTGGCCTTTGATAGAATGGTGCCTGATGTATTGTAAACGCAAACTTAATGCTGAAGGTGTGGTAACTTCAGATACTGATGAGATGGAGAATCGTTTTCCGGCAGGAGATGCAAATCTTAATACATCTACTTTATATTATGACGCTCTTCTTTCTGCTAGCTATTTAAGTAAAGAACTGGGAAAGCCTGCATCAATATTTAATGGATATTGGAAAGAGGCAGAAATATTAAGAAAGAACATAGCTCGTTATTTTGAAGCGGATATAGAAGGATATGAAACATATCGTTATTATAAAGGTAATAATGTGCTTCGTTCCTGGATATGCGTGCCATTGGTAGCTGGTATTTTTGACCGTAAGGAAGGGACTGTTAGAGCATTGCTCTCTCCGCATCTATGGACGGAGAATGGTTTATTGTCACAAACGGGAACTTCTACTTATTGGGACCGGCCTGCTTTATATGCTTTAAGAGGTATTTATGCTGCTGGTGAGCGTGAGAAAGCAACCCGGTATTTACAACGTTATTCCGCACAACGATTATTAGGTGATCATGTACCTTATCCGATAGAGGCTTGGCCGGAAGGTAATCAGCGCCATTTATCTGCAGAAAGCGGTCTTTATTGCCGAATTATCACAGAAGGTATGTTCGGTATCCGTCCGATGGGATTACATACATTTATGTTGACTCCCCAACTACCGGATGAATGGGATTTTATGGAGCTCAAAAATGTGTATGCTTTTGGCACAAAACCTTTTGATATTCGTGTCATTCGGAATGGCAATGGAATCAAGATATTAATAAAGAGAGAAGGTAAGATCTGGAAATCATACTCTTCAACGGTTGGAAAATCCATCCAAGTGCGATTGAAATAATATAGTAACCATCTAATAAATAATATAATGAAAAATTTTAGTTATCGTCTATGTCTTATATATTTCTTGCTGTTTGTAATGGTGTCAACAGTTAGTAGCGCTTGTAGCAATGAAGAACGTACTTCAGCAATAAAGAATGAGGAAGATGAGGAGTTTGTTGATAATATTTCGGGAGAGAAATATGACTATACAAAAACTGGGAAACCGGAACGCCCCTATATGCTTTCTTACCATACTTCTATGTTGATGAAAATGTTTCTTGCGCAACCTGACCTTCAAGGAGGTACTATCAAGAAATTGGGATATAATGATGTATTAGATAATGTGAAGAAAATAGATAATCTAACGCGTGGTATTACAAAAATACTATATCTCGTGGGGTGGCAATTTAACGGGCATGATGACAAATACCCTGCCTTTAATGTATTTAACGAAGTACTAAAAAGACCGGAAGATAAGACTGCGCGTGATAGTTATCTTTGGTTGAAAAAAGAGGCTGCTAAGTATAATACAATAATTTCTGTTCACATCAATCTGACGGATGCTTATACGAATAGTCCGTTATGGCATACGTATGTGAAACAGGATTTGCTTTGTAGAAATGCGGACGGCACTTTTTTACAATGGGGATCTTATAATAATATGCCTAACTTTCAAGTATGCTTGGTTAATGAGTGGAAGAAAGGGTATACACAAAAACGTATAGACGAAGTGATAGAACTGTTGGATCTGACTTCCTCAAAGACAGTGCATATTGATGCATTCGAACCGCGCGAAAGTCCTTATCACGGGTATTCGAAAGAAATGACGACTGAAGTAATGAGGAAGATTTTTCGTTATTGGCGCGATAAGGGAATAGATGTAACAAGTGAGTTTTATAAGGGGTATCAACGTACTGATGCTTTTTATGGTTTACAACCGGCAGCATGGTATAGTGATCTGACAGCTGAAGAACGTTGTACAATTAGCCCAGAATTGGCTTGTGGAGGACGTAGTGGTTTGTATGGAACTATATGGGATACAGCTTTCCTGTTTGGTGATAATATGCATGGCGAAGAAATAATAAGTACAAATACGAATTTTACAGAATTTAAAAAGCAATTTTGTATAACTACTTTGCAATGGACTTATTTAAATAAACATAAAGTAGAAAATTATAATGCCGATACTAAAACCGTAATTTATTCTGATGGATTAGTTGTAAACGGACAAAATAAAACGCTAATAAAAGACGGAAACCTGGTACGCCGGGATAATAATTTGTTTATTCCTGTGACATGGATTAAAGACCACAAGGAGATTATCGCTTTTTCAGAGAAAGGCTACTCTGCTATGAAATGGACATTGCCTTCTGATTGGACTGGAATAAAACAGGTGACAATATATCCTGTAACTGAGAATGGATTAGGAAGTGCTCAAATTTTAGCGGTTAGTAATGGACAGATCACTTTGACACTGAATGCAAACGAAATGTATTCAATCCAACCTGTGAAATAAAAATAGAATGATCATTTAATATTTGAACTCTATATGAAGATTATAAAATCCCGGATTTTTCCGGGAGTATTATTGACTTTATTATTGTTAAGTTGCAATAATAAAGAGACTTATCATATTGATAAGAATGAGCTGCGTGCTCCTGCTTATCCTTTAGTGACGATAGATCCTTATACTAGTGCTTGGTCTTTTGGGGATAATCTGTATGATTCTTCTTTGAAACATTGGACAGGGCAAGATTTTCCATTGATAGGTGTTGTGAAAGTAGATGGAGTGCCATATCGTTTTATGGGAATAGAAGATGAAGATCCGATGGTGAGTATGAATGGAGATGCCTCTAGTTTATCTGCTGAAGGGGATAGTGTATCTTATTTTGCGCAGACGGCTCGTCAGCTCTCTGTCGATGTACAGCCGACAAGAACGATATATCAGTTTGCTTGTGGTCCGGTTCAATTGGATTTGACTTTTACCGCCCCTTTTCTGATGGATGATCTTGAGTTAGTAGCCCGTCCGGTAAATTATCTTTCTTATGAAATGAAAGCTGATGATGGTAGCACACACAATGTGGAACTTTATATAGAAGTGTCTCCGCGTTGGGCTATGAATCTTCCAAACCAATTGTCTGTTTCAGAGACTTTTACTAAGGATGGTTTTGTCTTTCTCAAAAGTGGTACGCAACAACAGAATATCCTTGGAACGAAAGGCGATGACGTTCGTATTGATTGGGGATATTTCTATTTAGGTGCAGACGGGCATAATACTCTTGCTGCTGTTGGAAACGCTAATGAGCTTCGCGAAAGTTTTTTAAAGGGAGATACTGGCTTTTATAGTGGTGTAGCCAACACTAAAGGAGAAAACCTGCGAATGGCTTTAGTTTGTTCTTTGGGAGCTATCAGAAAGTCGGAAGGGCGTTTTTTAATAGGATATGATGATATATTCTCAATTCAGTATTTTGGGGAGAACTTACGCCCTTACTGGAATCGGAAGGGAACAGAAACAATTCTATCTCAATTTTATAAGGCGAATTCGGATTATGAGAAATTAATGAAGAAATGTATGATTTTCGATTATCAGTTAATGAAAGAGGCGACTGAAACAGGAGGACGTAAATATGCCGAACTTTGTGCTTTAGCATATCGTCAGGCAATTGCAGCACATAAACTGGTAGAAGCTCCTAATAAAGATTTATTATTCCTTTCAAAAGAAAATTCCAGTAATGGTTCTATTGGTACAGTGGATATTACTTATCCTTCAGCTCCTTTGTTTCTGCTTTATAATCCGAAACTGGTTAAAGGAATGTTGAATCCTATTTTTTATTATAGTGAGAGTGGTAGATGGACTAAACCGTTTGCAGCTCATGATGTTGGAACTTACCCGCTTGCTAATGGTGAAACATATGTTGGAGAAATGCCAATAGAAGAATCTGGTAATATGTTAATTTTAACAGCGGCAATTGCCGCTGTAGAAGGAAACGCAGATTATGCCCGAAAACATTGGAAAACATTGACTGCTTGGGCGGATTATTTGCTTAATAATGGTCTTGATCCTGCAAACCAACTCTGTACAGATGATTTTGCCGGGCATTTGGCCCATAATGCTAATCTTTCCATTAAAGCAATCTTAGGGGTAGCATCTTATGGGTATCTGGCTGGTAAACTGGGTAATAAAGAACAAAGTGAAAGCTATATGCAAAAAGCAAAAGAGATGGCTTTGGAATGGATGAAGATGGCTGATGACGGCGATCATTATCGATTGGCGTTTGACAAACCGGGAACCTGGAGTCAGAAATATAATTTGGTATGGGATAAACTGATGGATTGGCGGATATTTCCAGACAAAGTAGTACAGACAGAAATACCTTATTATCTTTCAGTGCAGAATAAATATGGTCTGCCGTTGGATAATCGTGAAACTTATACCAAGACTGACTGGATTATATGGACAGCCACTTTAGCTCCGGATATGGAAACATTCGAGAAGTTTATAGATCCTGTTTATTTGTTTATGGCTACAACCCCTGATCGTGTACCGATGACTGACTGGATGCATACGGACCGCCCCGAAGTGAAGGTGTTTCGCGCGCGCTCAGTAGTCGGTGGCTATTTCATGAAAATGCTGGAGAGGCGTCTGAAAGGTGAATAAAAATAAATAATTCGATTGATAAAATGAAAATCAAGTATCAACTGTTGTTATGTATTTTGTTGTCACCTGTAGTAAGTTGGGGACAAAAAGTATTACATGTACAATCACCGGATATGAAAAACGAACTTCAGGTTATGATAGGTAAAGAATTGGAGATCGCCATTACGCGGAATGGAACGACAGTGCTTCAACCGTCTGCAATTGGCATGGATGTCCATTTTATTGGTATATTAGGAGAAAATCCAAAAATAAAGAGTATAAACAGGCGTTCGGTGGCGGAGAAAATTCCATCTCCTATATATATAAAAGAGGAAGTTAGTAATATTTATAATGAATTGACTGTTAGTTTTAAAGGTAACTATTCAGTTGTTTTCCGTTGTTATAATCAGGGAGTCGCTTATCGTTTTGTAACAGATTTCAAGGAAAAGGAGATTGTTATTAATAATGAGAAGGCTGTTTTTCATTTTCCATCAGGAACTAAAGGTTATGCCGCTTACAGTAATTATGGAGATGATAACAATTTGTTTAGTCAGTATTTAAATTCTTTTGAGAATACTTATGATAATCAACTGTTACCCCAACTGAATAGTAGACGGTTAATTTTCTATCCTTTTTTAGTGGAGCTACCGGATAATGTTGAAAAGGTATGTATTACAGAAAGTGACCTTTGGGATTATCCCGGTATGTTTTTGCAAAGTAATCCTGATAGCTTTTCAATGAAAGGTGTTTGGGCGCCTTTGCCAGAGAAAACAGAGCAGGGAGGACATAATCAACTACAGCAAATAGTGATGAAACGTTATGATTATATTGCCCGCACTAATGGAAAGCGTACGTTTCCCTGGAGAATATTTACGATAACAGAGCAGGATAGGGAATTGCTGGATAATGATTTGGTTTACTTGACAGCGACACCTTCCTTACTGAAAGATATTTCATGGATTAAACCAGGCAAGGTCGCTTGGGATTGGTGGAATGATTGGAATATCTCCGGAGTGGATTTTCGGGCAGGAATAAATAATGAGACTTACAAGTATTATATTGATTTTGCTGCTAAAAATCAGATTGAGTATGTCATTTTAGATGAAGGTTGGGCAGTAAATCAGCAGGCGGATATGTTGCAGGTTATTCCTGAAATTGATTTGACAGAGTTGGTCTCTTATGCTAAAAGTAAGAATGTGGATATTATTTTATGGGCTGGTTATTGGGCATTTCACCGGGATATGGAAAAAGTGGTGAAGCACTATGCAGAAATGGGAGTGAAAGGTTTTAAAGTAGACTTTCTGGATAGGGATGATCAGGACATGATTCGATTTATGTGGGAAGCAGCGGAATTATGTTCCAGATATCACATGATTCTTAACTATCATGGTGCTTGTAAGCCTTTTGGGATTCAACGGACTTATCCGAATGTGATGAATTTTGAAGGGGTGCATGGATTGGAGCAAATGAAATGGAGGCCGATAGAATGTGATCAGGTTACTTATGATTTGCAATTTCCGTTTATACGAATGATGGCAGGACCTGTGGATTATACACAAGGAGCGATGCAGAATACAGTTCAGGGAAGTTATCATCCGGTTTATAGTAACCCTATGAGTCAAGGTACACGATGTCGTCAAATGGCGGGGTATGTAGTCTTTAATTCTCCCTTGAATATGTTATGTGATTCACCTACCCGGTACATGAAAGAACAAGAATGCACTGATTTTATATCATCTGTTCCTACTGTTTGGGATGAGACTCGTTCGCTAGATTGTAAACTTTCTCACTATATTCACATTGCTCGTCGTAAAGGAGATGTATGGTATGTAGGAGGTATGAATGATTGGTCGATTCGTGAGACTCTGGTTGATTTGTCTTTTTTGCCGAATACAGATTATTATGTAGAAATCTTTTGTGATGGTTTAAATTCGGATAGAAACGCTTCTGACTATCGTAAAATAATGAAAAAGTTGCCAGTTGATAAGAAGCTTAAAATTGTAATGTATCCGGGGGGCGGATATGCGATGAAGATAAAACCATGTGAATAGATGAGGATAAAGAGGTATAAAAAAGTGGAAGCCCAAACTGGCTTCCACCCTCTCTCTCTTTTGCATATTACTCATTTTACTTATTCAATTCAATACCTTTATTCTGTAAAGTGATATTCATCAAAGCTGCATACTTGGCATATTGTTCAGCAAT
>ENA-USYR01000640-USYR01000640.1-human-gut-metagenome-genome-assembly--contig:-NODE-640-length-17615-cov-10.050291_pt1 | contig 17615 bp, 15 predicted proteins | sample MGYA00250064_ERZ773510 | MGnify/ENA primary metagenome ERZ773510 (study PRJEB29103, sample SAMN06112082) | human gut metagenome | biome: human gut; feature: ankylosing spondylitis patient; material... | reverse complement strand
TTTTTTTTTTTTAATGATACGGCGACCACCGAGATCTACACTCTTTCCCTACACGACGCTCTTCCGATCTGAAGCTTCCGCTTCCGTCTATTTTATTCAAATAGAAACCTGTATATACCTTTCCTCCCCAAAGCTCCGGCGACAAAAGCTTATCATAACCGATCTGCACACCGCTGTAATTCTGGCTTAATTTATTCCCGTATTTAGACGAGCTTTTAAACTTGCCGCCAAACGCTTCTGCCCATAAATTTTCCTTTTCACTGCTTTCCCTATGCAGTTTCCCAGCTCTTTTGAACATACTTAAATAATTGCTTTTCCACAGATTGTTCAGCAAAATAGAATTATCCGTTGCCGCTTTACCCGACGCCGACTCCGCATCCGTTTGCGTATACGTATAACTGTTTAAATACCAGGCGCTGCCTTTTTTACCACCGTCAACCTCAGGATCATCAAAATAATCTTCCGCTTTCTGGATGTCAGGCGTGATTTCGTACATTCCAAAAATACCGTCAACTAAAGAAGTTTTTCCACTTACCTCAGCTTTATTATCACCATTTAATATACCCAAAATCATGGAATCTTTTTTATCTGTACTAGTCCCTTGAGGACTCCACACAGAATTACCGGAAGCAAACATCCCCAGACCGGGGACATAACCCAATTCTATATTTATATTTACTTTCTCGCCTGTTGCAGTATCAAAATCTTTGATATAAACGACATCGAGTCCGTCACTCTCTATTACTCCATCCTTCTCAGCCTTGTCACTTTTAGTTATTGTTCCCTTATATGAGCCTAACCTTAAAGTCGTATTATTTCCAAATTTTGCATTATCTATATATAAATCCCTGGCTAACTTATATTGATTATCGCCAACATAACCTTCATATTTTACTTGTCCCGTTGTATCATTGACATTAATTCTATTATAATTGATCAGTGGATCATCCCCTGATACATTGGCCCATGTCAAATCTATAGCGGCATTATTTTCCAACTCTAAAGCGCCTATTTTAATTGCAGTTTTAGACCCAACAAATTCACTTTCAGATTTGTCCGGCTGCGTCACCTCTATATCTGCTCCACCGGAAAAATTACCATTAGTTTCAGAAGAAACAGATCCTGATGTATCAACAAAAAAACCATTATTGATAGTGTAATCATTATCTTTTAGAAGTGGACTATTCCTTATTGATTCTGTAACTCTGTCTAAAGGTCTCCAAGTTAGTCCCCCACTGACTTTTACAGAATCATAAGTATTAGCAGCAGTATTATATTTAATATTCTTTTCCCTATCTGTAATCTCAGTATACGAAAAAGAACCATGCATACTGATCAGAAATTCATTTCCATCGGCATCCACGCCATATAATAACGGCATATTTTCCAATTTGCTGTAATCTCCTGAAGATAATGCTTCTGCTATTTCTTCTGCGTACTCAATATTATTCCAATATTTTTCATTCATTATATCAATAATAGAATTCGGTGAGCTGGCGCTCCAATACCAACTATTATCAATATCCACTTTATTTCCATCGCTGGTTTTTACGTAAAAACGTTCTACGTTCAGTTCATTAGCTATATTTGAAACCGTATCATCTTTGTCCGGGGTATAAATTTTCTCATTGTAACCAAAAGTATATGCATGCGACAGATCATCACTCCACCTATTAAAAAGAGTAACAGTTCCGTAACTATAACCTTTTGTTTTTATTTCAGAGAAATTCTCATCCTTAAATGAATTGGAATTATGCACACCACCGGTTATCTTATACATATCCTCACTTCCGGTAGTCTCACCTATATTACTGCCATCTACAACTACATCTGCCGCCCAGCAGATGTCCCCCCCGGATATGCAAACGCACACCCAAGTGATAACGCAATGCCCATTGCTATACTGTTCATTGTGTTTTTCCCACTATTCTTCATCACCCTATCATCCCTTTCCATTTTTCTTCAAAATAAACACCCATATCAGTTTACAGTATAAACCATATGACATTCATACAGTCAATAGCTTATTAGTATTTAATATTATTTTTGTAAAAAACAATAACCTCTGATGTAAAATTACATCAGAGGTTATTTATTATGACTTAATTTTAAAACTATTAAATTGAATTATTTCTGCTTATTCGCCTCAAAAAAAGCGTTATAATCCTCAACCACTTTATTAGCGCTTGCAATCGCTTTATTACGCTGCTCGATGATCTTATTTAAATCATTAGTAGTGCCGTCAATATACTTCTGCACAGCTTTTAAATAATTATCGACAGCGGCAATATATTCAGTTACAGCCTTAGCATCTTTTAATGATTCCGGCTTTACAGGCACTGCCGGAACAGCATCCTCAAGTACAGGATATACCGCAGTTAAATTAGTAGCGTTAGGATCGACCGGCGCTTCAGCCTGTTTCTCTTCAGCAAAACAGACAGCTGCCAGACTAAAAGTCAATAACAAAGCAAAAAATAAAGTTGTAAACTGTTTTTTCATAATACGCACCATCCTCATTATTTTATATTCCTGTCATCACTCTTCCGCTTGCCCTTCATTTTTTCAAGCTCAGCTTCCGACTGCCTGAAACAAGAATAACTGCAGTAATATTTACGCAGCTTGTTGATCGTTCTTTTATAAGTATGCAAGCTTTTATTGCCAAAAAACTCTTTACCGCAGCAGGCACAATTCATTGTTCTGCTGTTTAAAGTACTGTCAAAATTATCATATCGTGTCATCATCGCAGTTTCAATTCCAACCCTTTTCAACTTCACCACTCCAACAAATCCTAATGCAGTACAAAATTGACCGGCATCGTAATATAACAACGTACAGGACTGCCATATGTATCTTTAGCCGGGCTGAAACTCCAATTATATACAGCCTCAACAGCAGCGCCGTCCAGAGCCTCATTGCCGCTGCTGCGCGCAACAAAAGCATTCTCAACACTGCCGCCCGAACTTACAAGCATTTTTACATAAACAGTACCCTCGATCTCCCGATTTCTGGCGGCAGGAGGATAACGAGGATCCGTACTGGATACTAAATACGGCGGTGTTACCGGAACACCACTGCCGCTTCCCTGACCTGCCCCACTGCCGCTGCCGCTTCCAGAACCACTGCCAGTACCCGAGCCGCTGCCTTCACCGCTGCCCTGCCCTGTCCCAGCCCCTGTTCCTTCACCGCCGCCGGTACCAGTACCACCGGCTTCACCGCTTTTAACATTACTCTGAGCCGCTTCACTCGACGTACTGCTCGACTGCGGTTGTCTGAGCTGCTCCTGCTGCTGCGTCTGCGGCTTCTGCTTTCTGTCAACTATATCATCTGTTCTTACCGGCGCAGACTGCTGTTTTTGCTGCTGCACCGTAGCAGCAGAAGCAGCAGTTTCAGCAGTTCCCTTCTCGGCAGCAGCGCTGCCTTTACCGCCGCCGCCACCGCCGCCGCCTAAAGTCACCTCTAAAATCTGCGGTGGTCTTTGCGTAAAACGATACCCTAAAATGCCAAGCAGAGCTGCGGCAACAATATGAACTGCAAGCGCAATGGCAATACCCTTGCCTAAGCGTCTGCCTCTATCCGTCATTTGCCATCACCCAGATCCGTTGCCAAGCCAAAGCGTGTTACTCCCGCGCCCTTCAACTCATCCATCAGCTTGATAACCGTTTTATAATTAGCCTCGCCGTCGGCGCGGATAATCACCGAAAAAGCAGCGTCACGTTTACTTTCAGCAGCTGCGTTAGCAACCAGCTGTTTCATCTCGATCTTATTATCTTCCAGATACAATACGCCGTCTTTTTTTACCGTCACTGCAAAATTACTTTTGCTTACGGTCTCTGAATTCTGCGCCACCGGCAACCTGATCGGGATGGTTTTTATTTCGCTCATATACATCGTACTGACGATAAAAAATACCAGCAGCAGAAAAATCATATCTATCATCGGGCTCAGCATCAGCTGCGGCGGTAAGCTCTGTTTTCTAGGTCGTCTGCGCATCTTCTACACCGCCCCTCAGTTTTTACTGCCGCCGTTTTTGGCCTGAACGATATCTATCAAAACATTTGCAACCTCGTAAATATTCAGCGAAGCGGTTTTTACCTTGCTGGACAAATACGCATGTATACACATGCCCATGATCGCAATACACAAACCAAAAACAGTCGTTATCAATGCCTCGCCAATACCGGCAGTTACCGCCATCGGATTCTGCGCCCTTTCATTCAAAGCATTAAAAGAGCTGATCATACCTGTAATGGTACCCAAAAGACCCAGCATTGGCGCCAGGCCAATAACAACGCTCAGATAATCAAGATTCTGCTCCATACCGTCAATGGCCCTGTCAGCCTTAGAATAAACAATCGACTCCAGCCTTTTACCAAGATCTTCGTTGATATCCAAAGTCTCTGTCGCCAGCTCTGCCGCATCACCCTTATTCATACCGGCAAACTCACGTGCCCCGACAATATTAAAATCATTCATCAGGCGACAAAACTCCATCACAAAATCAGTACTCGAAAGCGCCTTTTTATAATATAAATAACGCTCCACACCAATAGCGATAGCGGCAATCGAACATAACAAAAGCGGCCACATACAAGCCCCGCCTCTTTGAAAATAATCTATAGCTCCGGCAAAAATACCCATTTCTGTATACCTCCAAAATCAATTGAATTTTTCAGGATAAGCGGCTTCAGCCAGATCCCTGATCGCATAAACTATATAATGTGTCGTACTGTATAAATAAGTGTCACGCAGCTGCACGACCCTTTTATTCTTTACAGCATTAACACTTTGATAAGCTCGGTTCTGCAAAATCTCCTCCCGCATCTTAGACGGGTCCTGCTCGTTATCATACTTCCAGCTGGGAATAACAAGCAAATCAGGATTCAGCCTGATCAGCGTTTCCTCAGAAAAAGCAGCATTCGGCGGCAAGTTATATTCCGCCACCACATTCTTCACCTCGGCATAATTACAGATATCGGCAAAGGTAGTACCCTTAGCCCCAAATGGCCCCATATAAGAAAGCGCCATCACACTGATATGTTCTTCAGGAGCGATATTGCCTACTCTTGCCCTTACAAAAGCAAGCTCCTTCTCCATACCTGCCACGATCTTACCGCCGGCAACACGTTCATCAACAACATTTGACAGCTCACAAATAGTCTGTTTGATCTCTTTAACAGTAGTCGGCGTTTTATAAACATAAACATTTACACCAGCACCGCGCAAAAGCTCAACAAAATTCAAATCTGTCCAGTTCGGCACCAAAACCAAGTCAGGTTTCTGAGCCAAAACAGACTCCAGACTGCCGCTTTGCACGCGCCCCTTTACCCGTACAGCTTTATCTGCCGCAGGCGAAATTCCGGCATCATCTGCCAGATATGTCAAAGCAGCGATCCGATCAGGCTCTACCATATCCAGCAGCACCTCATCCGCACTCAGTCCCAATGATACTATGCGCTGCGGCTTATGCTCAAAATCCAGCCTTGTTTTAGTTGCATCCACAACACTGTAACCACCACGTCCGGAAGCCGGAGTCTCAATTTCGGGAGGTTTGCCGCAGCCTGCCATAAACAACACGGCAGCAGTACTGACAACTAAAACGGCAGCCTTTAATAAATACCTACATTTTGCAATCACGCATTAATCTCCTTCGTCATCGATAGACAATTTTCTGCCGCAGGCAGTAAGCTGTACCTCAATGTTTTTTTCAAAATCGCTGAAATCCCTGTAAGCAAGTTCATGCACCACATAATCCGGCTTAATAAACCTTAAAAGCTTCTGCACAGCCTTATCTGTAAAAGGCCTGTGCTGATCTATTTTTATCACATGCTTCATTCGTTCAATATTAGAGCTTTCCGAATCAAAAACACGTTCAAAAGTTTTAACATAATCTCCGGAAAGAGAACAGTTTAAATGCAGTCCTCTGATCAGCTTTCTGTCCTCACCAAGCGCTTTTACTGTTTTTAAAATATACTCGATCCCATCCTGTTCAGTCTGCAGCTCGGGATTAGTATTCATCAAATGCCCGGTATCAAGCATGATCCCAACATTCTTATGTTTTATCTTTTCAAAAAAGGCGTGCACTACTACAGGGTCTGTCAGCCGCAGTCCCGGCCACCATAAATTTTCAAATAATACCAGAACATCTTCGGGGACCTCGTCAGCCACTCTGTTAAAAACAGCGGCAGCGGCAGTCACGATCTCCATATCGCTGTGCTCAAACTTAAAAGTAAATACCTCCTCAAGAGTACATTCGGCTACATGCCATACCAGATACTCCGGCTTTTCAACCAGCGCCGCCTTAATATTATCCCTTATATTGCGCAGCCAGCCCATACAATAAGTAGTACCGTAATAATCCTTCAAAGCATCTTTAGACGTAAAAAAGCGACTTAAGACTTCCTTATCATTCCGGTACATCGCCAGCCACATCGGCCAGTAATTTAAATGCACTCCCACAGCCAAATGCTCAAATGACTTAAAATACGGCACATTCCTGTAAACCAGAAGCTCGATCCCAGCAAGCCCCAACCCTGCAACAAACTGCTCCAAAGTTTTTCCGGTTTTCAAAATCTCTTTCTCCTGCCCAGGCATAAAACAGTAATTGCATAAATGCTTTGTTTTACGCCTCATACCATCACCGCCTCAGGATCGTCACTGTTATCCTTACAGGCCATTTTTTTACTGCGGGACAACGCCCCTCTTTGAGAACACTTAAACCTTAATCTGTTCACCTCGCGCAATAAAGCAATATAGCTCGCTTTATCAACAGTGATAGTGCTCTCGTCATTGTTTTCAATCTCTTTGATAATTTTCTTTAATTTCATACCCGTATTGGGCTGCTGCAGCCAAAACAGCCCTCCCTCCTTCAAGTGACTTGCGCCTTGTATCCAAAAACAAAACAGGAAACTGCCAATGCGTCAGTTTCCTGTCAAAATACATCATCACCACGCACCAGGATACATAGCCGCCAAGCTGCAAAATACAGCAAAAAAGCGACAGTACTGTTTTCCATCAAATAAACAGTACAAATGTATCCACCTTGTGCATCGCAAGTCTTTACGGATGTTAAAACAGGCAGTTCTCCTGGCTTCGGATCGTCGCTAGGCCACGCCTTCTCAGGTCTCCCCAATGGACGAATGTGGCTTTGCTACCCGTTACAGTTGCGGGACAGCGCAGGTCTTACACCTGCTTCTCTATTAAGTCCTTCCAGCAATAGCTTTCAGACACCTGTTTTCTTAACTATATGAAATTATTAGAACTGAAATGCTTAGCTTATTCGTAATGCTTTTCAAATAACTTATATAACCATTATAAACTTCTTGCTTTTTGTAGTCAAGTAAACTTTCACCTTAATATCCTCTGATCACGAAAAAATTTTTTTTATTTTCTGCATGATCGTCACATTATCACTTTTTTTTAAAGCTTCGCTTTCAACCATTACAATATCCTGAGCCAGTAATCCTTTTCGTACATATAAAACCGGTGTATTCTCTTCTGCGATCCCCTTTAAAAGCAATGCCGCCTTAGCCTGATCAAAAGCCTGCTGTAAATTCTGCCCAAACCCGATACTGGAATAAAACTGCGCCGCAAAAACTATTGCTGCCTCGTCACCTATCTCGGTATTCATTCCAATAGCAGCCTCAACCTTATCGACAACAGCCTGAGCTTCCTTCTGCGAAAAACAGGCGTTAAAAAAAATCATCCTCACCTTTTTAGACGCTGAAGCCACAGCAGCGGCTATAGCTTCTTTAGAAACCATCGAAATATTACCGCTGCCATCATCAAGAACTATTTCTCCCTTTTCAGAGCCATGCCCCGAAAAATGAATTATCTCCGGATCAGTTTCATTGATCGCCTGCAAAATATCCAGCGATTGTACCGCCCAGCGGCTAAAAAACTCGATCCCGTCACGTCCTTCCGACTTGCGGATAGCTTCAGTTATCGACCTGACCTCCTGGTCTAAAGCCAGCTTCTGAGTATCCTGTGGATTAGCCGCTAAAAACAAAATCGTCAGCTTATCAACCGGCTGCTGCGGCTTGATCGCCTCCTCTATTTCTGCGCCAACCTGCAAAGCACGCTCGCGCATAAGCTGCGACTTCTGTCCGCATAAAAGAATAAACTTATTTTCTTCCTCCAGCAGCTCATTTTCTGTTTTGGCTATCTCCTGCTCTATCTCATTGATTTTTTTACAAGCTTCGGCCCTGTCATCCTTCAGCTGAACCAGTTTAGTCTTTTTATTCATGATCGAAGCTTGGGCCTTTGCAAATTCTTTATCGTTCATCATATTTCCGCCTGCCTGAAATACTCGTCGATACCGGCGGCAATAGCCCCGGCAAAAGCCGGCATATCATTTTCTAAAAGCTCAAGATCATCATTATTATCAATAAAAGCCAGCTCCACCAAAATAGCCGTCATAACAGTCCGGCGCAGTACATACAGCCCCTGGCGCTCTTTGCAGCCACGGTCTATCGTCGGCACCTTGCTCAAAATCTTCTTCTGCACAGCCTCACCCAAAAGTCGGCCCTGCTCGCTGTAATATAAAGTTTCTGTACCGCGGGCATTGCGGCCCGGCGAAGCATTGCAATGCAGTGAAACAAAAATATCAGCCGGCCAGTCGTTAGCAGCAGCCACCACAGCATCCAGATCATCACTCTGCAGCAACATCACCTCATGCCCCGCTCTTTTTAAACCGCGTTCCAGCAAAGCTCCGGCCTGTTTGGTAACATCAGCCTCACGTACATCATAATCAATGTTCACAGCACCGCTGTCAACGTTCGGGTCATGCCCAGGATTAACAAAAACCTTCATTGCCCACGCCCCCTTAAATGTACAAATCCTTTAAAACAACAGCTTAATTAGTTGTCGTATCTACTGCCTCTGCACTCCAAACAACCTTCATCAGCAAAGGATACTCTTCCAATAAATGTTCTAAGATAACATCAATGCTCACCTGCAGCAGCTCGGCATCAAAACCGTCATCCGTATTCAAAAGGCAGCAGTCCAGTTCAACATCGCCGCTGACACCCGTAGAATATTTAAACAACTTATATTTACGATTCTGTTCATCCAAATACTTCAACAGCGCTGCCTCATTTTCGGCTTTACGTGCCGCAGGCGCAACCAGTACCTTGATCACCGTATACAAGCTGTCATCTGTATATACCAAAAGCGGCAGATTCTGACCATTGACATCCAAAATAGTTCTGAACAAAACCGTATGCAGCTCGTCGCCTACGATCTGGGCGCCAAAACAGGTAATATTCTTCTTCACCAAAAGCTCCTGCCATTTCTGCGCCTTCACATTCAAAGCATTGCTTTCTGCAGGCTTATTATCATTACCCGCAAATTTCAAAATATCAGTCTCACTCATTCTCGTTCTCTCCTTAGTTTTAAATGATATATTTTAGATTATTCTTCGCCTTCCAGCCTCAATTGCGAAACAGGAATATGCGTTAGAATCTCCAGCATGATCTCCGCAAAACTGTGCGCTGGAACAGGCTTCCATTCAGATTTTTTATCGCTGCTTTGCAAAACAGCGCCGCCTTTGCTGTAAACAACACTGTGCAGCTCGCGGTACTGTTTGGTGCGCAGATTAAACAGCAGCACCTGCGTGCAGGATTCCACGCTGTCACCATCTTTCAGCTTTTGGGCAAATACTTTGGTATCCAAATGCTTCTTCAAATCTTCGTTCATAAAAACAGTTTTGACCTCGGCCTGCAAAATATTCCTGTCTTTATCGCCAAATGCTCCCCTGGTCATAAAAACACTATCTTTAGCTATATAATATCTGCCGGTCGAATTTTCCATAACCTCAGTCCAGCGCGCCGCCTCTTTTTCAGCAGCCGTCTGCTGCGGCTGCACGCTTATCTGCCAATCCATACCGCTGCCGCTTTCCTCGGCAGCGAAGCCCTGCGCTGCTATTAAAACACTTAAACTGAAAATAACTGCCGCAATGAATTTCATCATATTACCTCACAACTTCCACTATTTTGCAAATACTACTTCAATTCAAAGTTGACGGTGACCGTCTTGGTACGCCTACATCACGCAAACAGTATTTATCCGGGTCAATATCATTTCTAAACCGCAACACCAGCTTACGCTCGCCCTCCGGCAGCGCCTGCCACACCTTACCAAAACTGAAACCAACAGAATTACCAAAACCCAAAGCCATATAAAAACCACCTGCAAACTTTTTACTTATTTCAGTTTCTCCGCGCTGCTGCATCCCTACCAAAAACGCTATTTTGCCACCGGCCGCTGCCAGTTCACTATCCTTTACTGCACCGTTAAAATACACCAGCTTAACACCATCTAAGGCACGCGACAGTTTTTTTAATAAATTACTTTTACTGCACCAGTCGCTGGTACTGCCATCATCATTTTTAAAAACAAAATTACCGCTGGCAGTACATTCACCACAAAAATGAATCACATCCGGACGCATATCAGCAGCTGCCGCAGCAACTTCCGCCGGATTCAAAGCTCGTACACTTTGCAGCACGTAACTATTATTACAAGGCTCGTTGTTTAAACGCTTCAACAGCAACGAACCTTCATCTAAACCAGTCATCGGTTCGGCAGCTACCAGAAGCAGCTTTATTTTTGCAGTAGTTTCCATTATTATCACTCCTTGAACAAGAAAATTTATGCTATTTAAGCACCGAAAACACCTGAACCCCTGCGGTACTTAAATAGCATAACTGCCGTATCAGCCGCCGCACAAGCGGCGGGTAGTGACGATACGGCAGTAAAAACAATGCTAAAAACTTAAGTTGGAAACAAGCTCATCACACAGCGATTTGCTTATTTTTCCTTTCTTTCCAAATCTTCCGGACGAGCCAGACGTTTAGCCATCTTCGTAACGCTTGCTTTAGCAGTTGCCAGGCCACGTGTCGCAGCAGCAGTTCTTTCAATTACCATAGCCGCAGTATTGATGACATAACCAGTCGCAGTCCCATTTGCAAAGTCGCCTGCAGATTTAACCGTACTCAAAGCACCTGCAGCATCAATATCTAAAGAAGTATCAATGCTTTGGAACTTCACGCCGTCAACCAGATACAGGTCGTTGCCTTCGCCCGGCAGTAAAGCAAAACATGGTGAAGCAGGAGAAACTGTAGCAGTCTTATATTTAGCGCCAGTGCCAAACCCGCCAGCCTGCAAGTCAGCCTCAGTAGTTTGGATAACAATATAGCTATACTGAGAATACGCAGTATTATAATGAGCTGCCAACACATAAGCTTTGTTATTAACAAAAGCTACATCAACAAAATCACCGCCAAAACTATTGGGGATAGCACTAACATCAATTTCTGCTAGAAAAGATGGAGCAGTACCAGAAATATCAAACACTTCCAGTTTCGACGCAGGATTGCCATTGGCCTGCTGTGCGCCGCCAACAGAAGTTACATAAGCATAATCTCCGTTAACAACTACACCGGTTACATTATTTCCAGCCAAATCCATTTCGGCAGTACCAGTGCCAGCAAGCGGGATCTTAACAATAGCTGACTCGCCAAAGGTGTATGTCCAACCGCTGTTAGTAAAGCGTCCGAAAACTGCAATCAGATAAGCAGAACTGCCGCTGATTTGCAAATCAAGGCCATAGCCAGCGCCTTTCCATTGCGTAGTATCGCCATCAATATCCGGCGTAAATTCATAAGCATAACCAGTCTCACTAAAAGCATCCGCCGCCATGTTATATTTGTAAATATAGCATTTACGGGTAGTAGGATCGCAGTCGTTAGCAATCATATACATAACGTCGTCATAGACAACAATACCATAAGGATTGGTAGTAGACCATTGCTGCACGCCAGTAACAGGCGAAGTCGCATTACATTGAGCTGTTTGCTTCTGCGACCAGTTGGAAGGATCGTAAATACCATACAAACCTCTGCCAGACTGCCCCAACTCGCCGACGCCGCTGTAATCATAGCTGTTGACCAAAGTACGCAAAGTACCGGTAATACTGATTGGCAAAACACGCGGGTCAGTAGTCATATTGGTACCGGAAATGATTTGAGTAACAGCTGTTTCCGTAGCCGTCACTCCAACAGTACAAGCGCCTACCCAGCCGACGCTATACCCGCTGTTTACTAATCCTGCTGCTAATTTTTCACTTGCCATTTTCACAACCTCCTTAAAGTTAACTTATCTGCAGTCTGTTCCTGCTGCCATTCATTACTGTCTGTATTCAAACAGCATTTATATAAATCAGGTCAGCATCACCGTGCTGCCTCTGCCTTATAATAAAATTTAGAAGCTGTATTCCAGCGTTGTGTAATACATACGGCCGGCCAACGGATAGAAAGAAGCCGTCTTAGGTCCATAAAACATACCGGTAGTAATGAAAACTTCCTTACCTTTGTCAAAAACATCATTGACGCCGGCGCTTAAACGCCATTTTTTATCAAATTTATATTTGACTCCCAAATCAACGATCGAATAAGAATCGCGCACGTCTATTGCATCGGCATCGCCAGAATCAGTACCACGCAAGATCTCCTGATCGGTATAACGGTATTCTCCGAAAACGTTCAGTTTGTCACCGGGGAACAGATAATCAACTCTGGCGCTGACGACCCATTCAGGTACAAAAGATGCTCCGCCTTGCGCCCAGTTATAGTTATAACCCAAGCCGTTACCCACTTCTTTACTTTTCTGCCAGGTTGCTGCCAAAGCCAGGTTCAAGCGCTGCCATTTCATATTATGGGCCAGTTCAAGACCATATGTTTCAATATTACCCGTCGGGCAATAACAACTTAGTCCATCTCCGCCACGCGGTGTCCACAGTACCAGCTGATTATTTGCTTTGCGCTGATACCAGGTAAGGATCGTATCCGTATCAGCCCCGGCCAGCTTGCCCTGCCAGTTCAGGCTGAAATCGAACTGACTGCCTGTTTCCCATAAGCCATTATCAATATTCCCGCCTTTACTGGCAACAGTAAAGACATAGTTTTGCCCAACAAAGCCGCCGTCACCAAAGATTTCGTAGAAGTTGGGATGCCTGTTATAAGTACCCCAGGTAGATTTAAAGCTCCAGTGGTCATTGAGCTGTTTCTGCAGCGCCACGCCGCCTGAATACATCCAGCGGCTATCAGCATCGCCCAAATCACCAAGTCCTTCCATCTCTACTTTATCGGCACGCAGGATCGGCGTCAGCTTAAAATCGCCATCATCATTGAGGGTAATAGTGTCTTGCAAGGTCAAATGATATTCACGGTTATTATATTTGGAAAGCATTTTTCTAACGGTTCTATTAACACCAGTTTGACTATCAATTTGTTCCTGCGTAAGATCCCATCTGTTGCCATTAGCATCCATAGTCTCACGAGTATAATCCGCATTGAATTCCAGCAAATGGTTGCTGCCCAGCTTCATCGCCGCATTCAAATTGCCGTTCCATTTTTTAGAACGCCAGGTCCCCCATAATTCACCCGGCAAATAATCGTCCTCATCCCTTTTGGCAAAAGGACTACCTGTTATTATTCCATTTTTTGTATCCTCTATTTGCCTGTAACCGCCTATATTAGTATAAGTTTTTTTGCTATCCAGATAGGCAATATGCCACCCCAGATCAAGGTTGCCAAACGTATCACGACGCCCGATCAAAAATTCTTTATAATCAATATCCATATCAGCATCGAAATAGCCGGAATTTAAATAAGGAATTACATAGGTTCTATTTACTGCCCTTGCAAGCCCTTCATGCATCTTTTTCCAAACACCTTTAACTGTCCAGTGATCATCCTGCCATTTAAGCATGGCATTATTATTCTGATAACCGTTACTTTGGCGTTTGTAAGTGCCTGCAAGTACATTATTTTGGGTATTACTGCTATGCGGCCAAATATAATCAAAATCACCCTGCCAGATATCGCGGGCATAGGTAGCCAGCAAACTGCCGCTGCCCAAAGGCATGCTGTATTCATAGGTACTGCTGTAGCCGCCATAGGATTTGATCCCCTGGGTGATATGCCCGTGCCCCTCATTAGGCTTTTTGGTGATGATATTGATAACACCGCCTAGTGGCGCACCGCTGAAGCGGGCCGGAACATAGCCACGGTAGACTTCGATACGTTCGATATTATCAGCCGGGATCGCCGACAGATTGACTGCCGCATCGCCGGCCAGGTTCATCTGCACGCCGTCTACAAACACACTGACCTGCGCAGCCGTTGATCCACGTACACGCGCTACAGTATAATGTCCGACGCCATTAAGCCGCTGCACAAATAAGCCAGGCACTCTGTCCAGCAGTTCGGGCAGGTTCTTCTGCTCACCCTCGAATTGTGCCGGATAAATAACGCTTACCTGACCGGGGCTGAGATTCTTTTCCCAGTCGGGACGTTTAGCTTCAACAGTCAGCCCGCCCAGCTCAAATTCACCCATGCCGCCGGTGACTGTGCCGCTGACGCTGCCAGTATCATCGCTAACTACGCGGCTATTGGCTTCACCCATATCATAAACATTCTGGCTGTCAGCGCTGCCGCTTTCGACAGTAACACTCTGCTGCGACTGCTGCATCTGCGGCAACTGCACGTTGCCGACCTTGGATGCCTGCCCTACCACCACGGTGGGCGCATTAGCTTTGGCAAAGCCGCCGCTTACAGACGGCTCCCCGCCTGAAGCGTTTACTTTAGCCGCTTTGCTGCCGCCGCTTTCAAAACCGCCCCAGCTGAAATTTAACCCGCCGTTGATGCTCCATTCGTTGCCTACGTCGCTGCCGGTAGTCTTAACAAAGTCAAGATTAAAGGTCCCATTTGAAGAAACCTTAACCTTGCCGCCAATGTTCCATTCCCACCAACTGTCATTGCCGCCCACAGTTTCAATCAGACGGCTTTGTGTACCGTAGCTCTGGTGCAATTTTTGCCCACCGGCAAATTCGTGCCCCCAACTGACACCAGCATAAACATTACCTTTTTCACCAATATTTTTACCGGCTTTCAGCCCCAGCTTGCCAATGGCAGTATCGTAACCCTGCTCGTGTACGCCCAATCCATTGCTCAGACTATAATTACTTTCGTCCACATGACCGACATACAAAGATACGGAAGGTTCCCAGAACCAGTTTGCTGCCAGCTGGTTGCGCTTGCCGTACTGAGCACCGATACCGTAAGCCCAGGTGCTGTTCTCGCCTTTGACCTTACCGATGCTGCCGTTGCCTGTATTACCGGTAAAATGATAATCATTTTTAAGTTTAAAGGCATTGACCCCCAGGTCGATAAAGTGCCCTTTGTCGCCCACCCAGCTGCTGTAAACGCCTAACCCGTAGCTGTCCTGCTCGCCACTGCCTGCAAAAGTCGTACTTTTGCCGTCGATCTTGCTGGCATAAAAACCGGTATATATCTTGCCGCCATAGAATTTTTTGCTCAACAGCTTGTCGTAACCTACTTGAAAGCCGTTATAAGACTGATTGGTATTCCGGGTATAGGCGGCCTTGGCGTCAAATTTACCGTGCCAGACATCGGCCCATAAATTCTCGCGCAGCTCGCCTGCTAAAGCACTATCGGTATCACCTGGCCCTCTGCCGCCTGTTTCCGACAGGTTCAGATTGCTGACATGCAGGCTGTCGAAACGGCGGAACAGGCTGAGGTTATTGGCTTTGACAAAATTATTCTGCACCGTACTGTTTTCGGAAACGCTTTTGCCGCTTTCCGCCATTTCACCCGTATCAGCATAAGTATAACCTTTTAAATACCACACTGTACCCTGCAAATTATCATAACCAATGATATTCCCCTTATCATCAGTTATGGCCTTGCTATCCGCAGTTTTAAAATAATTTTCATATTTGCCTACTTCCGGCGTGATTTCATAAACACTGAAAATACCGTCTGCCAAACTGGTTTGACCTGTTACTTCAAAATTATCAGCGCCATTATAAATACCGATTAAAACATTAGAAACAGTAATATTTCCAAGTAGATTCGTTACTTCATTCGGATTTTTCCATTCACCGAAAAGCGAAGTACCGCTAGCTTCTGGTACATAACCGAGCTGAATATAGAGATTATTTTTAGCATTATCACTGCCATTATTTTTGACGGCGTTTGTAAGGTATACATTGTCATTACCACGTACTGAGGTACTAGCCGGTTCATAATTTTGATATACGCCAAGCCTGAAGGTAGTATTATCCGCCAGCTTCGCATCATTTACAAACAAGCTTCTGTTTATTTTGACCTTATTAGTAGCAATGGTTCCTTGTGATGTATCACTTATATATTCAACATTAATCGTATTAGCATTTCCGCTGCTGTCAGCGCCCTGCAGCACATACGGAGCTTGCCCATCAATACTGTTAGTATTAAGATAGCTCAAATCAATTACACTGCCAGATTCTGTAGTTAATTCACCAACTGATATGACAGTCGTAGGAACATTCTCTATGGGTTTAGGACTGTCCGATTCATAATCATTATCCAGCTGTGTATTATTAGTAAAATAAGAATCAACATCCGGATCACTCGCACCTGTTGCTGTTTTGCCATCTTCAGTTATCCAATTTGCGTCACCCGGTGAATAATCGCCATTCAAAGTACTGCTAATAGTTACAGCTCTGTCCAGCGGTGTCCACCTTTCACCAGCCGCTACTGACTTTTGGTCATAGGTATAGCTTTTGCTGCCTCCAGAAAAAAAATCTCCCGTACCTAACTTAAAGCTTGTTTGTATACTCTCTATAATATCTGGCGAATCAAAATTAAGACTCGAATCATTCATATAATCTAATACATTGGAAGCAGTAGTATTATTAATCGCATCTTTTACCTCAGCTAACTCAGCATCACTCAACTGAATATAACACATACTTGGCAGGTATTTTGTCATCCACTCTTGTATCTTCGTTTCATTCTTATTTTCAATATATCCATACAGCTCTTCTTGAGCCTCAACAGTCGTCATTCCAGTATTTTCATTTAAAAAATTCATCATTTGAGCTCCGGTTATCGCTAAACAGTCCTTACTAGTAGCTCCAACTCCAAGAACTTTATAATAATAAGCGCCGCTGTCAGCATCTCTTATTTTAATTGCAAGTGCATTTGCACCCTCAGGAACAGAGCTTGTTTTCATCAGCGTACGATATAAAATGCTATTCCATGAGCTTTGTGAGAAACTTGCTTTTACATTACTATTGGTCAATCCTTTATTGGCACCAGCAGGATCAAGCCCAATAGTTTTATATGCATTAACAATATTATTTTGTACTATACTAGAATCAGAAAAATTAATAAATGAATCTTGTCCGCCAACCTTATTATTATTGGCAGCATTATTATCATAGTATTGTACGGCATTGCTGCTTAGGGTTTCCGCCGCAAATGTATACTGGGGGGGGGCAAATGGGGTGATTACGCCTAACGATAAGGCAATAGCCGCCGGTAAAATCTTGTGTCTTTGCTCTTTTCTCAACTTCTTCATCATCAAATCCTCCACTCCAACTTAAAAATTTTCAGCATTCCCATTTCGTTGTTTCTAAACATGATCATCGTTTAGAAACTGTCATTTTACAGCAGCATGTCAGCATACGTCACTACTCGCATTTTTGCCCCTGGAAGTCTACTTCCGGCAGCACGACAAACGTCTATTTGTGGAACGCCTCCGCAAATCCG
>ENA-USYR01000627-USYR01000627.1-human-gut-metagenome-genome-assembly--contig:-NODE-627-length-17863-cov-13.675419_pt1 | contig 17863 bp, 10 predicted proteins | sample MGYA00250064_ERZ773510 | MGnify/ENA primary metagenome ERZ773510 (study PRJEB29103, sample SAMN06112082) | human gut metagenome | biome: human gut; feature: ankylosing spondylitis patient; material... | reverse complement strand
ATCATGATTTTTGCCCCGTTTAATGATAAAACGCCAGTCCTCGTGTTTTGAGAACTGGCGTTCTTTGACAAGCTGAGGCAAGAGGCCCCGGCGGATCGCCGGGGCCTCTTGCCGTCTTGTCATATCCCAGCTGGGGCGGCGCCGGTCTACGGCGCCGCCCCAGCTCCGGGCTGTGGGAACTGCTCATAGGGCTGAGCCGCTGGGATGGTCACCCCTGTGCCGGGGAGGGCCAGGTCGCCGCCGTCCGCCCCGCAGAACCAGACGTCCACCTGGTCTGGGTCCCCCAGCTCCGGGTCCACCGCCCAGCACTGGAGGGTTTTCTTCAGGCTGTCCAGAATCGTCTGGTCCAGCTGGAGGGCGTCATAAACACGGAACTCCTCCCTCTGTTCCTCCGGAGGGCCGACAAACAGGGCGGAGGTATCCGCGAAGGAGACCGTGATCCCGCCCTTTCCGGAAAAGATCGGCTCTGCCAGATCCAGGCTCCAGCCGGTGAGGCTGGCCATGGCGGACACCACCTCCTCCGGCGGGATCTGTCCATTCTCATCCAACTCGCCGGTGTACTCCACCGGATACTCCGCAAACTGGTTCCCGACGCCGATATACAGCACCGCACAGGACCGCTCCATGGAGCAGGCTGAGCCGTCTCCACTCTGCAACGCCTGTGAGCCGGAGAGCGCGCCCTCGCCTCCCGCAGTCTCCTCCATGGAAAACGGACCGCCGCAGGCGAACAGGGCCACAGTCAGCAGGCCCGCCATCAGGATCGCCTTTTGTCCCATATCCTGCTCCTCCCTCCTTCTGCTTCGAAGCGCACGGCTGGGCCGCTCCGCTCCATTTCTGTGGGCTCCATTATACGGTGCGGTCCGTCCACCCGTCAAGCAGAATGAAAGAATATTCATCTTATCAATCGTTTGTGCAAATTGACAGTCCAAACCACCTCCACACACTTCCTGTCGGTTCCCGTCGGCTTGTCCACCACACTTTTTTCATTATGACAGGGCCTAAATCCCCATATAGAAGGGGGTTTTTCATCACCAATTATCTTTTTCCACATCCCAGCGCAAAAGTCACTTGACTTTTTCGTTGAAATTGCTATAATATCTATTATCAAGTGAATTGCTGCTTTAGCTGTCTGAGGGGTCCTTTCCGTCCCGTCACCACAGATAAAATCCAGCCAAAATAAGGGTACGTCTTTACGTGCTTCTTGTTTTTGCTGGTTTTTTTGTATGCAAAACCAACTGGAAGGAGGACAGAGCGCAGCGCCCCAAGTTCAAGGAGAGAGAGGTGTGTCAAAACTGGGAAGCTCCGCTTCCCACTGTCCCCCGGGTCGTGTGCTGGGAGACAGATCCCCAATCACTAGAAATAGGGAGGAAACAAAACTATGTTTACCATCACAAACGGCTTTACTTACATCGCATTTCTGATGTTCCTGGCCGGCGGTCTGCTGGCTCTGGAGAAGTACACTAAGTGGAAGGTCTTTAATGTGGTCCCCCCCCTGGTGTGGATCTATGTGCTGAACATGATCTTCTGCACCATGGGCCTGTACGCCTCGGACGCCTGCTCCGCGGTCTACTCCGCCTTGAAGAACAACCTGCTGTACGCCATGATTTTCGTTATGCTGCTGCGGTGCGACTTCCGCAAGCTGGCCAAGCTGGGCGGCCGGATGATCGCCATCTTCCTGGGCTGCTCCCTAACCCTTGGCCTTGGCTTCCTGGTGTTCTATCCTGTCTTTATGGGCCCCCTGGGCGGCGGTGAGAAGACCTGGGCCGCCGTGGCCGCTCTGTACGCCTCCTGGGTCGGCGGCTCCGCCAACATGGCCGCTATGCAGGATGCCCTGCCCGTGGACAGCGGCGCTTACAGCTGCGCCCTGGCTCTGGACACCGTGTGCTACTCCGTGTGGATCGCCCTGCTGCTGCTGGCCGTCCGCTATGCCAACAAGTGGAACAAGGCCACCAAGGCCAATACCTCCGGCCTGGACGCCATCGCCGCCGCCGCCAACGCTGAGGTGGAGAAGGATAAGGCCCGCAAGGCTACCTCCGGCGACTGGATCTTCCTGATCGGTCTGTCCCTGCTGGTCTCCGCTATCTCCCAGTCTGTGGGCGCCGCCATGAACGCTGGTCTGGCCAACGTGGGTCTGGATATGTTCGACAAGGGCACCTGCACCACCGTGTTTGTCACTGTACTGGGCCTGATCTGCGCCATGACTCCTCTGGGCAAGCTGCCCGCCGTGGAGGAGATGTCCAACATCTATCTGTACGCTGTTGTCTCCCTGCTGGCCTCCACCGCCTCCGTCACCGATCTGCTGTCCGCCCCCATGTGGGTCGTTTACGGCATGCTGGTTCTGGTGCTGCACGTGGTTGTCATGTTCATCCTGTCCAAGATCTTCCACTGGGATCTGTGCATGGTCTCCACTGCCTCCCTGGCTAACATCGGCGGCAGTGCATCGGCCCCCATTGTGGCTACCGCTTATGACGCGTCCTTCGCCGGCATCGGCGTTCTGATGGGCGTGCTGGGCGCGGCCATCGGCAACCTACTCGGTTTGGGTATGGGCGCCATCCTTCATATGTTCGTCTGATGCGACACCGGTGCGCCGGGCCCCGGAGGTCCGGCGCACCTTTTTACCCTTTTTCATCTAAGCACTGGCAAAAATGGAAAGGAGAACCATGAACATCAACGAAAATTTCCGTTATCTCCACATCGGACTGCCCAACGATGTACTTCGTCGGAAACTCCACGGAGACTTTGAGGGAGCTGTGGCCGCCATTGACCGCCACCTGGCTTCCCCCACTACTCCTGAGGCACTCAAGCGCTGCCTGACCGTTCAGCGTGAACTCATCCTCCGTCTGCCTCTGGACTACCCCTATCCCAAGGAGGAGGCCCTGGCCCTGGTGCGGGAGCACATTCCCGACTTCACCGAGGCGGAGTTCGACGCCCTGGAGGACCAGTGGAAGATCGACTGGATCTATGACCACGGCGTCCCCCACTACTTCGACCGTTTCTTTGAAACGCTTTGCAAGACCAACGCGGCCTTTGCCGCCCGGGCGGGCGTCAGGACCGCCGGAGCGGACGGGCAAGATCCCGAAGGCCGTCTGGACCGGGTTGCAAATCAACTCCGCACAGAGGGAACTGCCGCCAGCCGTGTGCGCTGCCGGGCTACTGTCCAGATGAAGGATGAGTGCTTTGAGCCGGGCCGCCGGGTACGGGCCTATTTGCCTCTGCCCTGTGCGTGTGATGCCCAGAGCGACATCCGTATCGAGCGGGTCTCTCCCGAGCCCACTCATATCTCTCCCGAGGACGCTCCTCAGCGGGTCATCTTCTGGGAGGAAGTGATGGAAGAGAACCACCCCTTTGAGGTAGAGTTCTCCTTCACTCAGACCCTGCACTACCACGATCTGACCCGGCCTGAGACCGCCCCCGGCGCGCCCGAGCTGCCGGTGGATGCCCAACGCTGGCTGGGAGAGGAGGCCCCCCACATTCTCTTCACCCCCTATCTCCGGGCGCTGGCCCAGGATCTGACCCAGCGGGCGGACACCAATCTGGAAAAGGCCCGCCGGATCTATGACTTCATCACTCAAAACGCCTCCTATAACTTCATGCCGGCCTATTTCAGCCTGGAGAACATTGCGGAGAACTGTGCCCGGAGCAGAACGGGGGACTGCGGCGTGTTCGCACTGCTGTTCATCACCCTGTGCCGCTGCGCCGGAGTTCCGGCCCGGTGGCAGAGCGGTTGGAAGGTAGAGCCCGGCTTCTGCGGTGCCCATGACTGGGCCCAGTTCTATGCCGCACCCTATGGTTGGCTGTACGCGGATCCTTCCTTCGGAGTCGGTGCGGTCCGGGAGAACAACGAAGAGCGCCGTCTCCACTACTTCGGAAACCTGGACACCTTCCGCATGGTGGCCAACACCCAGTTCCAGGGCGACTTTGATGTCCCCAAGGATCACTGGCGCGCCGACCCGTACGACAACCAGGTGGGCGAGATGGAGACCGAGGACCGCGGCCTGCGCTATGAGGAATTCCTAAGGACCAAGGAGGTCCTGGAATATACAGAGCTCTAAACTCATAACAATCAGGAAAGGAATGTGCAACGAATGAAGAAGAAGCTTTGCGCCCTGCTTCTCTCCGCGTCCATGCTGTCGTCCCTGGCAGTGCCAGCGTTTGCAGCAGAATCAGGGAATGCCCCCCGGGCAGCCATCGGCGACGATGCTGTCTACCTGGGAGTGAAGGACTATGGCAGGGTCACCAAGGATGAGAAGGAATCTTTTGAGCACCGTTTCTTTGTGGATGGCCATGAAGAGACCTTTACCATTCCCGCCGACGGCGGCAAGTTCGAACTCCAGAACAAGCTCCAGGAGGGCTACATCTACGATATCACCATCAGCGGCTATACAGTCACCGGTGCCGAGATGGAAGAGGGCGATGTGGCCGGTGTCCTGACCAAAGTGTGGACCGATGATGACGGCGACTGGCGGATCAAGGTGGACAATGAGTCCTTTACGATCAACAAGGATGCCGAGCTCTATGACATCACCTCCAAGGCCGGCGGGGCCACTGTTCAGGACATCAAGTTTAATGAGCTCAAGCAGGATGAGACCGTCCGCATCGTAGTAGACTCTGATGACCATGTAACCAAGCTGTTCCGGATGTTTATTGCCGAGGACTACACCGCCCCTGTCAGCGGCGTGCCCGGCAAGCTGACCCTGAAGAACTTCCTGGCCACCGCCATGGAGCCCGTGGGCACCGCCCTGTACGTCTACGGCGGCACCTGGGACTGGCAGGATGTGAACTCCTCCAACCAGGCCATGACCATCGGCCTGTCCCAGAGCTGGATCGACTTCTTCCAGAGCCAGGACGCCAACTACACCTATAAGAACAGCGCCAACCCCAGCGAGAGCTACTATCCTCACAACGCATGGAACCAGTATTACTACGCTGGTATTGACTGCTCCGCCTTTGTCGGCTGGTCTGTCTACAATGTGATGAACACCGAGGACAGTACTGTGGCTGACAACACTGGCTATGTCATGTCCGCCACCAAGCAGGCCAAGAACTTTGCCGAGGTTCAGAAGTGGGGCACCTGGAGCCAGGAGAAGCCCTTTAAACCTGATCACTTCCAGACCGGCGACATCTTCTCCATGAACGGCCACGTCTGGATCTGCCTGGGCAAGTGTGAAGACGGCTCTCTGGTCATCCTCCACTCCACCCCCTCTGACAGCATCAACGGCCAGGGCGGCGGCGGCGTCCAGATCAACGGCGTGGGCGATTCCGAGAACTGCCAGGCTGTAAAGCTGGCCGAGAAGTACATGAGCCAGTACTATCCCCAGTGGTGGGAGCGCTATCACAAGGTCTATAAGAGTTTTGACAGCTACACTAAGTACAGCGGCAAAGATGCCGGCAAGTTCAGCTGGGATCTGAAGAACACTCTCGCTGACCCTGATGGCTATGCCAATATGAGCGCTGACGAGATCCTGGCCGACCTGTTTGACACCTATCACGGTGAGGCCGTATATCTGGGCGTCAAGGGCTACGGTGACCGGAATACCAACTGGGACCACAAGCCCACCTTCCAGCACCAGTTCTTCGTAGACGGCGACGTCCGCACCTTCACTGTGGACGCTGATGCCACATACAGCCTCCAGAACCAGCTGATGGAAGGCTATGTCTATGACATTGATGTGACCGCCAACGAGGTCACCGATGTTGAGCTGAAGGATAAGGGCCATGCCAATGTAGTCATGGGCGAGGTCACTGCCATCGGCAAGGACACCATCACTGTGGACGGCAAGACTCTGAACACCGCAGATTCCAAGACCTATGAGATCACCTCCAAGGCCGGCGGCTCCTCTGTGAAGGCTGCCTCTGTCAAGGTAGGCGACTCCGTTAAAGTTATGGTCAATGGCGATCAGGCCAAGACTGTCTACAAGGCCTTTGTTGCCGAGGAGTACAAGGCTCCTGTGTCCGGCACCCCCGGCGAGAAGACCCTGAAGAACTTCCTGGCCACTGCTCTGACCCCCGTTGGCACCTCTCTGTACGTCTACGGCGGCTCCTGGGACTGGCAGGACGTGAACTCCTCTAACCAGTCCATGACCATCGGCCTGTCCCAGAGCTGGATCGACTTCTTCCAGAGCCAGGACGCCAACTACACCTACAAGTACAATGATGACCACAGCGAGAGCTACTACCCCCACGAGCAGTGGAACCAGTACTACTACGGCGGCATCGACTGCTCCGCCTTCGTGGGCTGGTCTGTCTACAACACCATGCATACCACCAATGGCTCTGTCGCCAACGGTGACAAGGGCTACGTCATGTCCGCCACCCAGCAGGCCAAGAACTTCGCCGAGACTCAGAAGTGGGGCACTTGGAGCCAGGAGAAGCCCTTTAAGCCGGAGCACTTCAAGACCGGCGACGTCTTCTCCATGAACGGCCACGTCTGGATCTGCCTGGGCAAGTGCGAGGACGGCTCTCTGGTCATCCTCCACTCCACCCCCTCTGACAGCATCAACGGCCAGGGCGGCGGCGGCGTCCAGATCAACGGCGTGGGCGATTCCGAGAACTGCCAGGCTGTAAAGCTGGCCGAGAAGTACATGAGCCAGTACTATCCCCAGTGGTGGGAGCGCTATCACAAGGTCTATAAGAGTTTTGACAGCTACACTAAGTACAGCGGCAAAGATGCCGGCAAGTTCAGCTGGGATCTGAAGAACACTCTCGCTGACCCTGATGGCTATGCCAATAAGAAAGCTGACGAGATCCTGGCCGACCTGTTCGAGGGTATCACAATCCCCCAGCAGACCATGGAAGCCGTCTATCTGGGCGTTGAGAATTATGGTACTGTAACCAAGAATGAGAAGGAATCTTTCAAGCACCGTTTCTTCATCGATGGCGACATCAAGACTTACACCATTCCCGCTGACGGCGGCAAGTTCGAGATCCAGAACCAGCTCCAGGAGGGCTATATCTACGACATCACCGTGAAGGACGAGGCTCAGGTCATTGACGTTGAGCTGAAGGACAAGGGCCACAGCAATGTGGTCATGGGTGAGGTCACCGCCATCGGCAATGACACCATCACCGTGAACGGCAAGACCCTGAACACCGCAGATTCCAAGACCTACGAGATTACCTCCAAGGCCGGCGGTTCCTCCGTCAAGGCTGCTACGGTTGCCGTGGGCGACACCGTCAAGGTCATGGTCAATGGCGATCAGGCCGAGACCGTCTACAAAGCCTTTGTCGCTGAAGAGTACAAGGCTCCTGTGTCTGGCACCCCCGGCAAGAAGACCCTGAAGAACTTCCTGGCTACCGCTATGGAGCCTGTGGGCACTGCCCTGTACGTCTATGGCGGCACCTGGGATTGGCAGGATGTGAACTCCTCCAACCAGTCCATGACCATCGGCCTGTCTCAGAGCTGGATCGACTTCTTCCAGAGCCAGGACAAGACCTACCACTATAAGAACCCCAATCCCGCTGAGAGTTACTATCCCCACAACGCATGGAACCAGTATTATTACGCTGGTATTGACTGCTCCGGCTATGTTGGCTGGTCTGTCTACAACCTGATGAACACCGAGAACAGCACCGTGGCCGACAATAAGGGTTACGTGATGTCCGCTACCAAGCAGGCTGGTGTCTTCGCTTCCAATGAGGGCTGGGGCACCATGGATATGGGCGATGTGCTGATGGATGAAACCACCGGCAAGCCTTGGGTCGATGAGGACGGCGATGGCCGCCGCATCTATGAGGGCCATGAGTTCAAGCCTGGCGACATCTTCTCCATGAACGGCCATGTGTGGATCTCCCTTGGCACCTGCAAGGATGGCTCCATCGTATTTATGCACTCCACCCCCAACACCACCAACGGTGCCGGTGTGCAGATCAGCGCCATCGGTCCTAACAAGAACTGCGAGGCCTATAAGCTGGCCAACCAGTACATGAACAAGTACTTCCCCCAGTGGAGCGAGCGCTACGGTGACCAGGTCCTGTGTTTGACCTTTGACAGCTATACCAAGGTTTATGGTGACTATGCTGGTAAGTTCAGCTGGAACCTGAAGAATGGCGTGATCTCCGATCCTGATGGCTATGCCGATATGACTCCTGCCGAGATCCTGGCTGATCTGTTCCATGAGAACACCGGCAGCTCCAGCGGCGGCAGCGATCACTCCGATCCCACCTATGCCATCCGCGCCTCTGCCGGAAAGGGCGGCTCCATCAGCCCCAAGGGCACCGTCCGTGTGGAGAAGAACGATTCCAAGACCTACACCATCACCGCTGACAAGGGCTACGCCATCGCTGACGTGACCGTCAACGGCAAGAGCGTGGGCGCTGTGGACTCCTACACCTTTAAGAATGTCACCAGCGACCAGACCATCCGCGCCACCTTTGCCCTGGAGGGCGCTGCGGAGCAGCCCGGCTTCTCCGACGTCTCCAAGAACGACTGGTTCTATGACGCGGTGCAGGACGCCGTGGACATGGGCCTGATGGCCGGTGTCTCCGCCGACCGCTTCGATCCCAAGGGCACCGTCACCCGCGCCATGGTCGCCCAGATCCTGTACGCCCGTGAGGGCAAGCCCACCGTCTCCGGCGCGGCTGCCATCTCTGACGTGCCTGCAAATGCCTGGTTCCACAATGCCATGCAGTGGGCCAAGGGCCAGGGCGTGATCGCCGGTTACCCCGACGGCCGCATGGATCCCAACGCCCCTGTCACCCGTGAGCAGCTGGCCGTAATTCTCCACAGCTACGCCCAGAAGAAGGGCATGAATGTGTCCAAGACCGCCGACCTGTCCGGTTATGCCGACTCCGCCGCCGTCTCCGTCTGGGCCAAAGACGCCATGAGCTGGGCTGTAGGCAGCGGCCTGATCTCCGGCCGGAGCGCCACCACCCTGGCGCCTGCCGGTTCCGCCACCCGTGCGGAGTGTGCCGTGATCTTCACCCAGATGTTCCAGAAGTAACGCACACCTCTTGCAATGTCCCGCCCCCCGGCCCCACTGGGGTTCGGGGGGCTCCACCTAACGGCCGATCTTCCCCGGCGTGGCATCTGCCCTGCCGAGAGAGCCAACCGGCCTCATCCCACCATAAGTTTGGAAGGCAGGAATATAGCTATGAAACCTTATGCACTGATCGATCTGCACTGTGATACTCTGACTGACTGCAAGTACAGCAGCGGTCTTGGGACCGATACTCTGGATGATCCCCAGCGTGTCCTGTCCCTGACCAGCATCCCCGAAGGGGTCCATTGGGCCCAGTTCTACGCCATTTTTATCCCCGATGAATGCCGCGGTGAGGATGCCATCCGCTATTACGAGGCCAATCGGGACAACTTCATCCGCCAGATGGACAAGTTCTCTGACCGCGTAAAACGTTGCCGCACCTGCGCTGATATGGAAGAGGCGTTCCAGTCCAACCGGACTGCTGCCTTCCTCAGTGTAGAAAACGGCTCTGCCCTGGCTGGCGACCTGGACCGGGTCCGCCTGCTGGCAGAGGACGGAGTCAAGGCCATCACCCTCACCTGGAACGGTGAGAATGAAATCGGTTCCGGCCACGTCAGCGAGCACGGCCTGACCGACTTCGGCAAGAAGCTGATTCCTGAACTGGAGAAGTACAATATCCTGGCGGACGTCTCCCACCTGAATGACGCCGGCTTCGCTGACCTGTTGGAGGTAGCTCAGAAGCCCTTTACCGCCACCCACTCCAACGCCCGTTCCGTGGCCGCCCACAAGCGCAACCTCACCGATGATATGATCCGCGAGATGGTGCGCCGTGAGTGCCTCATCGGCCTGAACTATTTCGTGGCCTTCCTCCGTGATGACCGGAATGTGGAGAGCCTGGATGATCTGTACCGCCATGTGGACCACTTCCTCTCCCTGGGGGCGGAGAAGTGCCTGGCTCTGGGCTCCGACTTCGACGGCGCCCAGCTCCCTGAGTGCCTGGACTCCCCTGCCAAGGCGGCCGGGATCTATGAGTATCTGCTCTCCCGCAACATCCCCGAGCCGGTGGCCTCCGGCATCCTCTATCAGAACGCACTGGACTTTTTCCACAGAAACAGCCTGTAAGTCCTAAAAAACGCTTGCTTCCCGCCGCCCGGGACGGCATAATAGAGCATACAGTATAAGCAGCAGTCAGGAGGAGGCACAGTGATGTCAGAGAGTGTGTATTTGATCGGCGAGTCCCGCACCAACCTGGATAACGCCATCACCAAGATCTTCAATTCCTTTTACCTCGCCTTTGAGGTAGACCCGGAGACCGACCAGATCCTGCAATTCGGCTGCACCCATACGGTGGACCTGACCGAGACATTCCTCTCCCGCCTCTTTGTGGGGCAGAATCTGTGGGAGCGGAAAGAGACGCTGGAGGCAGAGCTGAACCGCCGCTACGGCGGCTCCTCCAAAAAGGCGATCGTGGTGGCCTATCTGGATGCCATCAAACGGTATCCCTCTTTGAAGGAAGCCGCGCGGCGGCATTCCTGAGACCGAATGCTCCGAGGGCGGCTGTCGTATGACAGCCGCCCTCGGAGCTTGATGTCAATTCAATTTTGGCAGATAGGCCAGGGGATTCACCGGCTCCCCGTCCGCCAGTAGTTCCAGGTGGAGGTGGGGCTCCAGGCCGCTCTCCGCCAGGGCTGTCCGCCCCACCTCGCCCAGCACGGCGCCGGTATCCACCAGGTCGCCCACCGCCACCGCGGTCTTCTGGGCCAGGTTGGAATACACCGCCGTCACCCCGTCCGGCTGAAGAATGGTCACCGTGGTGCCCATCATGGCGTCGTCATACACCTCAGCCACCTGGCCCTCTCCGGCCGCCAGCACCTTCCGGCCCTCCTCGGCGGCGATGTCGATCCCCCCATGGGTCCGCCAGTCCCCCATGGTCTCGTCATAGGCCAGGGCCTCCACCGTGAAGCCCCGGAGCACCTGCCCCTTCACCGGCCAGGTGTAGACCACCTCCCGGGGCTGCGCCGGTGCGGCCGTCTCCGCGTCCTTCTTCGGTTGAGGATCGTCCGGCTGAGCCGCCGGCTCCGGCGTAGGCTGAGGCTGGTGGGACTGCTCGCCGGGAAAGACCGCGCTGCTGTCCGGCAGGGTGACGCTGGGGTTCGCTGTGACCGGCTCCTGCGCCGGCTCGCTCCCGCTGACGGAGCGGATGAGATAATAGCCCGAAATTCCAATTGCGGCGACGCACAGGAACAGGACTATGTAGAAGCCCTTTCCCAGCACGAAGTCGCCCAGTTTTTCCAATCGGTTCCGTTTCATGGAAACCACCTCCGAAACCTATTGTGGACAGGCTCGGGGCACATTATACCCGTAGGCTTCCATTTTTTCAGCGTCCGCGGGAAAGGCGTACAGAAATGTGAAACTTGGATAGACGGATTCCCTAGAGATGTGGTATACTTTATCCACGAAACTTGTCAAAGTGAGGAAACAGCCATGTACCGTACCATTACCCTTTCCAATGGAGCCCGGCTTTTGACTGAATACATTCCGGGGGCCCGCTCCGCCGCCCTCGGATTTTTCGTGGGGGCGGGCTCCCGCCACGAGCGCGCCACAGAAAACGGCGCGGCCCATTTTATTGAACACCTCTCCTTTAAGGGCACTGACCGGCGCTCCGCCGCTGACCTGGCCCGGGAGATCGACGCCATCGGCGGTCAGGTCAACGCCTATACCACCAAAGAGAGCACCTGCTACTACGCCCGGTGCCTGGACCGCCACCTGGACCGGGCCTCTGACCTGCTGTGCGATATGCTGTTCCATTCCCGCTTCGCCCAGGAGGATGTAGAACTGGAGCGGAGCGTGATTCTGGAGGAGATCGGGATGTACGAGGATGCCCCGGAGGACCTGTGCGCCGACCGGCTGTCCATGGCGGTCTATAAGGGCCGCCCCCTGGGCCGCCCCATCCTGGGCCGCTCCTCTACCCTGAATGAGATGACGGGGGAATCCCTGCGCCAGTGGCAGGCGGAGCACTACTGTCCCGGCTCTATCGTGGTTGCCTTGGCAGGCCGCTTTGAGGAGCGCCACATCACCGCCCTGCGGGAACGGCTGGCCGCCCTGCCCGCCTCCACACCCCGCCGGATGCGGGACGCGGTCTACCACCCCGCTGTCACCGTGCGCCGGAAGGCCATTGAGCAGAACCATCTGATCCTGGCCTACCCCGGCCTGTCCTATCGGGATGACCAGCGCTACGCCCTGCTGCTGCTCAACTCCATCCTGGGGGGAGGCTGCTCCTCCCGCCTCTTCCAGGAGCTGCGGGAGAAGCGGGGGCTGTGCTATACCGTATATTCCTATGTGGCCGACCATGCGGACACCGGTCTGCTGGGTATCTATACCGCCACCGGCAGCGAACAGGAGGCTCAGGCCCTGGATGCCGTGCGGAACATCGTCAGCGACCTGGCTGAGCATGGTCCCACCCAGGAGGAGTTGGACCGTGCCCGGGAACAGGCTCAGGCCGGCCTTCTAATGGGCCTGGAGTCCGTCCAGTCCCGAATGAGCCACCTGGGCGCCTCCGGCCTTCTGTACGGCCGGGTGCGGGAGGTCGATGAGCTTCTGGAGTGCTATGAGCAGGTGACTCGGCAGGAGCTGCGCCAGCTGGCCCAGCATCTCTTCCGCCCTCAGGGGGCCTCTCTCTCTGCTGTGGGCCGGGTGCGCGCCGCGGAGGAGTACGCCGGCTGGCTCGCCCACTGACCTTTCCTCACAGAATACAAAAACACACGGCTCCCGTTGGGAGCCGTGTGTTTTCTGTCTGGATCGAAATCACTCAAACCGCCGCATTTTCCTTGTTCTTATGGCGGCTGAACAAGGCCTTCCGCTTGGTACCGTCCGGATTCTCGCGCCGAATCAGCAGATAGAAGGCGGGCATCAGGAACATGGCCAGCACCGTGGAGGCCACCAGGCCGCCTATGATGATATAGGCCATATCCTTCATCATGCTCATGCCGCTGTCGGTAGAGAAGATCATCGGCACCATGGAGATAATGGTGGTCAGGGTAGTCATCAGGATGGGGCGCAGACGGGTGGTGCCCGCCTCCACCAGGGCCTCACCCAGGGGCATGGTCCGGCGCAGCTGGTTGGTGCCATCCACCAGATAGATGCCGTTGTTCACCGCAATACCCACCAGCATTAGGAAGCCCATCAGGCCCAGAATGCTCATGGGGCGACCGGACAGGAACATCAGGCCGATAGAGCCCACCAGGCTCAGAGGAATGCACAGCATGACCATGATGGACAGCTTGGGGGAGTCGAACTGGATGCCCATGACCAAGAACACCAGGAAGATGGCGGACAGCAGGGCGGTACTTACGCTCTGGGTGGCCTCCTCCGTGGTGGAGTCCAGCGATCCGGTCCCCACCGTGACCCCCTCGGGAAGGGTCAGCCCCCGCACCGCGCTGTCGATGGCGCTGGCCGCGGTGTACTTGGCGGTATCCGTTGTGGTGGCCGTGACAGTAACGCTGTACTGCCCGTCCTGCCGGGTGATGCTGGGCAGGGTGGTGATGTACTCCACGTCAGCGATGTCCCGCAGAGTGATCATACGGCCGCTCTGGGTGGCAACAGGGTAATCCAGAAGGGTCGTGATGTCATCATACTTGCCCTCAGGGTACTCCAGCACCACATCGTACTCCGAATCGGAGTCTCCATAGTTGTCCAGGGTGGTAGCGGTCATGCCGTTGAGCAGGTAATAGACCTGCATGGCCACTGCGGATTCCGTGGTCCCCAGGGCCTGAGCCTTCTGGGAGTTCACCACCAGGCGGCCCTTAACGCGGCTCTGGTCGAACCCGTTGGCCACCCGGATCACGCCGGGGACCTGGCCCATGGCGTCGGCCACCTGATCCGCACCCTGCTCCAGGATGTCCAGGCTGTCGGCCACCAGGGTCACATCTTTGGTATTGCCCCCTCCCATCATGGCGCCCATGCTGGAGTCGCCGCTGGTGGGAGTGACCGCCAGGTCCATGCCGGGGGAGCTGCCGAAGCGGTTGGTGTACTCCTCCACCGCCGCCTCACTGCTGCGCTTGCAGCCGTCCACCGCGTAGGCGGTGAAGGTGGCGGTGTTCTCCGATGCGCTCAGAGTCACCTTTTCAAAGTTGGGATCCGCCAGAAGGGCATCTTCCAGGTCTTGGATCCGCTCGTCCATGACCGACAGCTTGGTGCCGGAGCGGAAGGTGGCCTCCAGGCTGACGCTGCCGTCATAGTTGTCCGGCATCAGCACAAACTCCATCTGGCTGGCCAGCAGGATGGCCGCCAGGAAGCAGGCCACGCCCACCGAGACCACCCTGCCAGGGCGGCGCAGCAGGCCGGGCATGACCCGGCGGTAGAAGGCACGGAACCGGGCCAGGAGCCGGTTGATGGGCAGTTCCTCCTTCGCCTTTGGCTTGAGCCATACGAAGGCCAGGGGGACCACCACCACAGCGCATAGGAAGGAGGAGAGCATGGTCAGCAGAATAGTCCAACTCAGGGGACCGGACATCATCCCCACCAGGCCTTCGGCCATCGCCAGGGGGATATAGACCACCACGGTGGTCAGCGTACCGGCCAGGGTGGACATGATCATGGTGGAGGTGCCCTCCACCGCCGCCTCCCGGAAGTCCAGGCCGTTCTCTCGGGAGCGCATACAGCTCTCCAGAATGACGATGGAGTTATCCACGATCATACCGATGGCGATGATGAGGGAGGTGCCGGTCATCAGGTCGATGGCAAAGCCGGCAAAGTTCAGAAGGATCACCGCCAGCAGGATGGACAGGGGCATACTGATGCCCACGATCAGGCTGGCCCGCAGGTCGCCGAAGAAGAGGAACAGCACCAGCATGGTCAGGATGATGCCGGTGATCAGGGTGTTCAGCACCTCTCCCAGGGTCTCCATGATGCTGTCCGCCTCGTTGTAAATAACCTCGAAGCTCAGGCCGTCCACGCTGTACTGGTCTAAAATTTCCATGACGTCCTCGCAGACGTCCACGGTGGCGGCGCTGTCCTGCTTGGTCACACTGAGCATGACGCTGTCGCCGCCGTTGTAGCGGCTGAGGTTCTCCGCATCCTTCTCATACACGTTGAAGAAGGTGCACAGATCCCCCAGGGCCACCATCTGGCCCGACGGGGTCTGGATGGGCAGGTTCCGGAAGTCGGCGTTCACATCCACGCTGCCGTAGACGCCCAGGGCGATGTCCTGGGTGCCTAGGGTGACGTCACCCACCGGCATATCAAAGTCGGCCGCCGCAATGGCGGAGCCCACCGCCGAAATGGAGAGGTGGTACTGCTGAAGGGCCGCCTCATCCAGCACGATGCGCAGATACTCGTCCTGGGCCCCGGTGACCTCCACCTGGGCCACGCCGCCCACGCTCTCGATCACCGGCACCACCGTGTCGTTGAGGTAGCTGGCCGCGTCCATCCCCTCGGGGGCCACAGCGGAGAGGATCATGGTGGGCATGAAGTCGGCGCTCAGCTCCATGATCAGGGGGTCCTCGCAGTCCTCCGGGAGAGTAGGCATCAGGTTGTCCATGGAGTTCTTCAGGTCGGAGTAGACCTCATCCATGTCCACACCGTACTTATAGGTCAGCTGGAGCATGGCGTAGTTGTCAAAGGAGTAGGAGTTGACGCTGTCGATGTCGGACAGGGTCTCGCACTCGTCCTCAATGGGCTGGGTGACCAGCCGGTCGATGCTGTCGGCGTCCGCCCCAGGCCAGGTGACCATCACCAGCTCCATGGGCATCTCCATGTCAGGCATATACTCCAGGGGCATCCCGGTCAGGGAGGCCGAGCCGAACACCACCACGGCCAGGATCATCAGGATCACCGAGGTGGGCCGGCGCAGGATCAATCGAATCAGTTTCATGGATTACGGCGCCTCCGTCCCGCCGGCGGCACTGCCGGAGGCATCCGATGTGCCGGAGGCGTCAGCAATCCCTTCCGCTTCCTCCTGTCCGGCCAGGCGGATGGGCGCGCCGTCCTTCAGTCCGGCGGACCAGGTGGTGATCACCTCATCCCCGGCGGTCAGTCCGCTGGTGACGGCGATGGTATCCGCGGTGTACAGGCCCACCGTTACCTCGGTGCGCACCACGGTCCCGTCCTGGGCCACATAGACATAGGCGTTGCCCTCGTCAAAATAGACCGCGTCGCTGGGGATCAGGATGGCCCCGCTGGACCGGTAGGCGGTGGTGGTCAGTTCCACCGCCAGGCCGTCAGGCAGGGACTGGGCCTCGTTGATGACCGCCTTGACCTTGAACAGGCCGGTGGCCGCGTCCACCACGCCGCTGATCTCCGTCACCGCGCCCTGATAGGTACGGCCATCACTGACCACCGAGACCTCTTGGCCGGCGGTCAGGGTCTGGCGCACCTGGTCGGTGACGTAGAAGGTGACCGTTTTATTGCTGCCGTTGGAGATGACAAAGGCCACCGTTCCGGAGGCAGCAAAGTTATTCAGGGTCAGATTGACCGCCTCCACCACCCCGGAGATGGGGGCGGTCATGTTATAGAGGGACAGCTGGTACTGGGCGGAGTTCACGCCCACCTGGGCGGACTGGATCCCCGCCCGGGCGGAGCTCAGGCCGGCCCGGGCCGCCTCGACCCCGGCCTGGGCGGACAGCAGAGCCTGGTTGGCCTGGTCCACCTCCGCCTGGGAGGCGGCGCCCATCTCAAAGAGGTGCTGGGTATCCTCATAGTTATCCTGGGCCAGACGCAGCTGCTCCTCCAGCACCGGCAGGTCGGCGCCGCCGTAGCCCGCTTGGGCGCTGTTATATTGTTTTTGCATAATTCCTGTTTTTTTGAATATTTTATATAAATGCGTTTCAGGCAATACACTATGCTTAACAAAAATCCAATTATTAAAGGCACTATTATTCTCACCATAGCTAGTCTTTTAAGCAGAATAATAGGTTTCTTATATAGAATATTCCTTTCTAACCTAATAGGTGCTAAAGGTATGGGAGTTTTTCAATTAATTTTTCCTGTACTTGTTTTTTGCATTGCCCTAAGTTGCGGTGGAGTCCAAATTGCTGTTTCACGCTTTGTTGCTGAAAGCAAAAGTAGAAAGGAATGTTTTCTTGTGCTTATCAGCAGTATTATTATGTCACTTAGTCTTTCTTTTATTACCTTGGGAGTTTTGTATTTTTGCGCTGAGCCTGTTTCTCTATTTATTATAAAAAACAAAAGTTGTACTGAGCTGTTGAAATACGTCTCTTTCACTATTCCACTTGCCACTTTTCACGCCTGCATAACGGGTTATTATTTAGGTTTCAAAAAAACTTTTGTTCCAGCCTGGTCAGGTGTTGTTGAGCAGATTGCAAAAGTTATTTCACTTTTTATTTTATGGCTTGTATGGGTTGAAAAAGGTATTTCCATTACTCCTGTAATTGCAGTTTATTCCATGGTTATTTCTGAATTGTGCGGGGTTATTTTTTGTTTGATTGCAATATTTGGTGAACGTTTTTTTGCTTTTAAGATATCTGAAATATTTTCCGTAATGAAGAAAATGTTTTCTGTTTCTTATGTTTTGACTTTGAACAAAATAATGCTTACTTTTTTACAGACTTTAGAAGCTGTTATTTTTCCAACTGTACTTTTAAAAAGCGGGTTATCCCTGTCTGATTCTTTAAGTATTTATGGAATTTTAACCGGAATGGCCCTTCCGGTGGTTACTTTTCCTTCTGCCATAAACACTTCCGTTTCCACTATGTTGCTTCCTACCATAGCAGGTGCAAATTCCGGAAACGACGTTTCAGGCATAAAAAAAACAACAGAATATTCTATTTGGTTTTCTATGATTACGGGGATTTTCTGTGTTGGTGTTTTTCTTTTTTATGGCGATTTTATTGGAACAAATATTTTCAGGCAGACCGCCCTGCGCGATACGACGCCCGACCTGAAGAGCATCGAGTTCGAGGCCCTCGTGGATTCGATCCGCGACGTGG
>ENA-USYR01000622-USYR01000622.1-human-gut-metagenome-genome-assembly--contig:-NODE-622-length-18030-cov-13.669637_pt1 | contig 18030 bp, 16 predicted proteins | sample MGYA00250064_ERZ773510 | MGnify/ENA primary metagenome ERZ773510 (study PRJEB29103, sample SAMN06112082) | human gut metagenome | biome: human gut; feature: ankylosing spondylitis patient; material... | reverse complement strand
GTAGCGGCATTCCACAAGCACCATTCGGCAAAGGAGAATAGTTTGAGTTTTCTCACTTTGGCAGAAGATGATGGGAGAATTCACCCCAGAGGAGGGTGAGATGACCTTACACAAAAGGCCCTATCAGCCGCTCTCACAGGAAAGCGCACACAAGCAGGGGATTTTCTGCGTCTCACAGGATACGAAATTGCTTCAAAATCTCTCGATGAGTGAAAACATCTATATCGCAAAGCCTCTCTCCTGGGTCTGGAAACGTCACAGCGCAGATGCGTTTGCGCGGATGGTCTGTCAGGAATTTGATGTGCCCTTAGACCTGGAGCAGAAATCATCCAATGCGCAGCTGATCGATATTTTGATGGTCTATTTCTTACGGGCGCTTCTTATGCGGGCGCAGATCCTAATTTTAGACAATCTGCTCTATATGCTGTCGGACAAAGAGCTGGTACTGCTCTTTCAAAAGCTACAAATTTTAAAAGAACGTGGTGTTGGGATCCTAGTTGTGGATCCGATCTGGCGATACGCGATCCAATACGGCGATCGAACGCTGTTTTTTTCCAACGGATGCATCTCTGCTGACTTTACGAAGCGGGCGCATTCCGCAGAGATAGCGGGCGCCCTGCTCAGCCAGGAGCCTCCGCTTCTCAAAGTTGAGCGGAAAGAGATGGATGCCGAACCACCCCAATGCACCATGCTTTATCCAACTGAAAACGGAATCAGAAAAATCCCGTTCGCTCCCGGGGAGGTCGTCCGTGCCAGCTGCCGAAATCCTGAGTATTATCAAGGATATCTGCGCTTTTTTTCAGACATGGATTGGGTACGTGAATTGAACAGTGGGACTTTGTCTACCTGCAAAGCTAAAATTGCGGTCCTGACGTCCCAAAAGCTCCAGAGGGATCATTTTCTTAGTATGTCTTTTGCAGAAAATATTGCGCTACCTGCCTACCCAAGACTGTCATCGAACGGGCGGCTCTCTGCCGGTGTGGTCAAAAAGTTCCTTAAAAACGAGATGGCTGATTTGCTCCCCGTTCCCTATGAGCAATGGGGATACCATTTAAGCCGTTTTGGCGACGTAGAACGGGAACAGGCTGTTATTTATCGAATGCTGATGGAGGACGCAGACATTCTAGTCATCGTCGGGATTCTAGATCAGCCGAATATGACCATAAAGGAGGATATCTGGAAAGTCATTTTCCGAGCACTGGAGTGCCGGAAGAGCGTTTTGCTCTTTCACCGCGACTACACTTGGCCGCTCCAGCGGCAGGACCGGCTGATTTTCCTAGACGATTTTGGCCCTCCACGGCAATAGCACAAGTGGCTTTTCGATGAATTTTCAAGCGATAGATTGTATAAAATATACAATCTATCGCTTTTGCTATATAAAAAATATGTGAATTACACACTTTTTTGAAAAGTTACCGCATTGTTGTCCCCGAACTTAACCGGTATACTAAAAGCAACAGACCGGAACAATTGCGAAGGGGGGATTTGATGAACGGGATTCTTGCAATGAAGCACATCACAAAGACCTACCCCGGCGTAAAGGCCTTGGATGACGTTTCAGTCTCCTTTATTCAGGGTGAGGTCCACGCTGTGATGGGAGAAAACGGCGCGGGGAAGTCAACGCTGATGAAGGTCCTGAATGGAATGATCTCATCGGACAGTGGAGAAATCTGGTTTGATGGTAAACAGGTTGCAATTCGGAACCCCAGAGATGCTCGGACACTTGGAATTGCTATGATCCACCAGGAGCTCAATCCTATTAAGGACCTGACTGTGGCAGAGAATATGTTCGTTGGCCGGTACCCGCAGGTCGGATGCTTTGTGGACTGGAAAAAGGTATATGACCGTTGCAGGGCTCTGTTTCAGCACTGGAATGTGGACTTTGATCCGAAGATGAAAGTTCGATTTTTATCCACTGCGGAAACACAGATGCTGGAGATCCTGAAAGCAATCTCCTATGACGCCAAGCTTATCATTATGGATGAGCCTACATCGGCGCTTACAGAGCGGGAGGTACAAAAGCTTTTCTCCTTCATTGAAGAGCTGAAAAGCAGGCAGATCACGATTATCATGATCACGCACAAGATCGACGAGGTTTTTCAAATCGCGGACCGCGTCTCCGTTCTGCGGGATGGAAAATACATCGGCACCAAAGATATTCAAGATCTGGATCATGATAAGCTGATTGCCATGATGGTTGGCAGAGAGATCTCCAACGTCCATCCACCCCGGAACTATCAGAAAGGTGAGGCGGTCCTCCAAGTCCAGCACTTAAAATGCGGGAAGAAAGTAAAAGACGTCTCCTTTGAGGTTCATAAGGGCGAAATTCTGGGCTTTGCCGGGATCGTCGGCGCGGGGCGGACTGAATCTCTGCGCTGTGTATTTGGCTTGGACAGGGCGGAGAGCGGAACGATCTCGATGGAAGGCAGAGAGGTCAAGATCAACTGCCCCCGCGATGCCATGAAAAACGGCATCGCCATGGTAACGGAAAATCGCAAGGAGGACGGCCTGGTGCTGTGCCGCTCCATCATGGAAAACACGGTCCTGCCATCCACTTATATGAATGCCAAACACGGGATTCTCCGCAAACGCAGTGAGTCCAAAACAGCAACCGAGATTTGTGCAAAGCTCCGCGTAAAGACGCCAAGCTATGAAAAGATTGTCAATCAGCTCTCCGGCGGCAATCAGCAGAAGGTCATCGTTGCAAAATGGCTCATGACGAATCCCAAAATTCTGATTCTAGATGAGCCTACCCGCGGAATCGATGTGGGTGCCAAGAGTGAGATCTACCAGATCATGAATGAACTGACGGAGCAGGGCGTGTCCATTATCATGGTCTCCTCAGACATGGAAGAGATCATGGGAATGTCTGACCGCATCCTGGTGATGTGCGAGGGCAGAATATCCGGTGAATTGCACAGAGGCGAATACACCCAGGAAAAAATTCTTGAATATGCGGCAGAGGTGAGCAAATGAAACAGAAACTTGCAACCAAGACCAGCGGCGCGGAACTCTTCAGCCGCTTTGGCATCCTTTTGATTTTCGCGGTGGTCGTAATAGCCGCCTCCCTTGTATCGGATCGATTCCTGGCCCCTGATAATATCATCAGCGTCTTTACCCAATGTACTGTAATTGGCGTCCTTTCCTGCGGCATGACCATGCTGATTGTATCGGGCAATACAGATCTTTCCGCCGGTTCCGGTGTGGCGCTGGCCGGTGTGGTGTGTGCGCTGGTCATCAACTCCACGGGCAGCTGGATTTTAGCTGTGCTGGCAACTGTGGCCACCATGCTGCTGACAAGTGTTATTCAGGGCGTATTGGTCTCCTATTTTGCAATCGTCGCCTTCATCGTGACGCTTGCAGGCCAGCTCGCTTTCCGCGGCGCAGCACAGGTGATCTCTGGAGGCGCGCCGATCATCGGCGTGGGTGCGATTGCCAAAATCTCCAGTGAAAAGCTCTTTGGAATCCCCTGGCTCGTAATCATTACGATCCTAATGGTTCTTATTACGTGGCTGATCATGAACTACACCTCTTTTGGACGATATGTCTACGCTATCGGTGGAAACCGGGAGGCGGCCACGGCAGCGGGAATCAATGTAAAGCTCATGACGCTTTTCACCTATCTGTATATGGGCGTCTGCACCGCCTTCGCGGGGATTATGCTGGCGGCAAGAACCAACAGCGGACAGCCCACCGCCGGAAATGCGTATGAGTTCGACGCTATCATCGCCTGCGTCCTGGGTGGCTGCGGCATGGCTGGCGGCGTTGGTTCCGCAGCGGGTAGCTTGATCGGCGCATTGACCATTGGTGTGATCAATAACTGTATGAATCTGGTGGGTGTCTCGCCCTATTACCAGTCCATCGTGAAAGGTATCATCATTGTCCTCGCTGTTCTTCTGGACAAGAAGACTCATGACGCCGTGATGAAGGCTTCCTAATTTGTGCCCCCTGTAGAAGTTCTACATAAAATAGGAGGAAAAAGTTATGTCTCTGAAGAAAATCCTGGCATTGCTCCTGGCACTTGCAATGGTACTGTCCATAACGGCCTGCAGTTCTGACTCTAACGAGGCCACAGATGAGGGGTCACAGTCAACTGCGGAAGAGGGGACTGAGGACTCCGACAAGATCAAGGTCGGATTCTGTAGTGCGGCATTCTCCGATGAATGGTGCCACAATCTGGCAATGGCCTTTGAAGAGCTGGCTGAGTCGGAATATCCTGAGATCGAAGTCACGGTTGTAGACGGAAACCTGGAAGCTGAGAAGCAGATCAATGCCATCCAGTCTCTGATGCAACAGGACCTGGATTATATCGCAGTCCAGCCCCTGGCGGGCGTTGAGCCGGTACTACAGGAAGTCATAGATTCAGGCGTCCCTCTGTTCTGCGTGGACTTGGTTCCTACTAGCGACACATTGGTCTGGACTCAGGTCGGCGTGGACGAAGCGGAGTTTGGGCGCCTGCAGGCTGAGGCCTTGGCCGAGGTCCTGCCGGAGAATGGCACGGTTTGTATCGCTATGAACCAGCTTGGGCAAAACAGTCAGATTTACCGCACACAGGGCTTTGAGGAGAAAATTGCGGAACTGCGGCCCGATGTCACCATCATTGACGAGCAGGCAGCTGACTCCAAGACCGATAAGGCCATGAACCTGGTGGAAGACTGGCTCCAGAGATTCGGCGAAGACGGCATCAACGCCATTGTCTGTCAGTCCGCCATGACAGTCCAGGGCGTTGTGGAGGCCCTTCGGGCCCATGACCTGCTGGGCAAGATTTATGTGGCCGCCCAGGATTTCACCCAGCCCGCTGGTACCGAGTGGCTGGAATCCGGAGCAACCTATGTAGATGTATTTTATGACTACAATGCATTAGTCAGAGGCGTCTACGATACGATCATGGAGCATGAGACAAATGGTACGGAACTCCCGGAGCAGGTAATGATCGAACCCTCCGTGTGGACTAAGGAAAATGCTTCTGAATTTGGTCAGTGATTTTCGAGAAGCGGCGGACGGATGACCGTCCGCCGCTTTTACAAAGCAAATAGGAGGATGAACTTATGGCGCTCTTGCAGGCCCACACAGAGTCTGGCGTGATTGCTGGACAGTACAGCGGCAATCCGGAGATCACAGTATTCAAGGGAATCCCGTACGCGGCTCCCCCGGTGGGGGTACTTCGCTGGGGCCCGCCCCAGCCGATTCAGCCGTGGGAAGGCGTTTATCATGCATATACATTTCGCGATATTCCCATACAGGTGGAGGAACGGCATCCTTTTTACTCCAGGGAATTTTACCGATGCCGCAAACCGATGAGTGAGGACTGTCTATACCTCAATATCTGGACACCGGCGGAGACAGAGCATGACCTTCTCCCGGTGATGTTCTTCATTCACGGCGGCGGATACAAAAGCGGGTACAGCCATGAAATCACGTTTGATGGAGATGCTCTGGCACGGCAGGGCGTTTTGCTTGTGACGATTGAATATCGTTTGGGTTCCTTCGGCTACTTGGCTCACAAGGAACTGCGAAACGAGAATGGCTGCAGTGGAAACTACGGACTGCTGGATCAAATCTATGCGCTCAAATGGGTGCGGCGTAATATTCGTGCTTTTGGAGGAGATCCCGATAAGATTACCATTTTCGGCCAGTCCGCCGGTGCAATGAGCGTGGAAAACCTGGTTGTCTCACCGCTGTCCAAAGGTGATATGGCGCGGGCTATCATGCAGAGTGCGGGCGGTTATACCGGCCTGCGGTCCTGCGGAATTAAAATGCGTACACAGGCAGAGGCCGAAGAGCTTGGAGCCGAATTCTTATCCTTCCTGGGATGTACTTGTATCGATCAAGCGCGGGAAATGGCTGCGGAGGAAATCGCAGAGAGGGAACGGGCATTTTTGGAAGCGTTCCCTGATCTGGGCGGATTCTGCCCGATCGTGGATGGTTGGGCACAGCCAGTATCCTGTTGGGAAGCTGTCAAGGACTTTCAATATGCGGATATTCCGTATATGATCGGGACGACGGACAACGAAAACGGTGCCGCCAATTTCCTGCCTCCCCAAGATACGGAGTCCTTTCTGCGCTCTGTAGAGGATCGCTTTGGGCCGGATGCACAGGCTTTCCTGCATCTGATTGGATTTGAACAGGACCCAGCAGCGGCAATCCAGGCAGGCGGCTGGGACGATGTGCTCAAGCCAGGCGTTTTTGCCTGGGCGGACCACGCGGCGGAAAATCCTGCGCTTCAGTCTACATATCTCTACCATTTTACCCGAAAAATGCCAGGTGACAATGCGGGGGCATATCATTCCAGCGAGCTGTGGTATGTCTTCCAAACGCTGTCCCGCTGCTGGCGGGATCTGACCGGAACGGATTATGACCTTTCCAACGCCATGGTAAAATACTGGACGAATTTTGCAAAGAACGGCAATCCGAATGGGCCGGGCCTTCCGGTGTGGACGCCGTATACTGCTGAAAAACGGGGCAGTATGGAGTTGGGGGAGCATATCGGGATGAGTGAGTTCTGCGGCTCTCCCCGCACACGCTTCATTGTGGACCACATTCTGCTGGAATAAGCAAAAGTAAAAAGGAGGTAATCCTGAAATGATCCGATTGGGAATCATTGGACTTGGACAGGCCGCGCAGATCCTGCACCTGCCAAATCTGGAAAAGCTGACAGATGCCTTTCATCTGACTGCAGTGGCGGATATCTCGGCCGAACTGGTCTCCTACATAGGGGACAAGTACCGGGTCGCTAACCGCTTTTCCGATGGTGCGGAACTGATCCGCTGCCCCGACGTGGATGCGGTGATGATCCTCTGCGGCGGCGATCATGCTAAGTATGCCATCGCCGCATTGGAGGCAGGCAAGCACGTTTTCATTGAAAAGCCGATGACCCTAAGCCCTGAGAATGCCGAAAGGCTGATAGCGGTCAAACGACAGCACCCAGAGCTGGTCGCCATGGTGGGCTATTGCCGCCGGTATAACGATTCGTTCCTAAAAATGAAAGAGCTGCTCCGGTCGGATGGCAGGCCCATCTCCTATGTCAGGGCCAGGACGCTGGTTCTGGAAGGGCCCTGGTATTTGGCGAATACCTGGCATGAGAAGAAAGCGGCAGACCTGCCGCCAGTGGATCGGGAGGCGATGCAGGAAAAAATGTTTCGGGAATACCGGGCCATTTTGGGCCAGGATGCCACCGAGGCAAAAATATGGGCCTATATGCTTTTGACAGCTTCTGGGTGTCATATCCTTTCTGCGGTACGAGAATTGATCGGCCTGCCGCGGGAAATCCGCTCCGCTGTGCTCTCGCCAACAGGAATGCAGTTTACGCTGACGTGTGTCTACGATGGCTTCAATATGGTCTTTGAAGAGATGAATGACCAGTCGGTGGTGGAGTTTGATGAGTCGATCGAAATTTATCAGGGTGACCGCAAAATGTCTCTAAAGTACGACTCGCCATACATTCACTATCTGCCCACACAGCTGACGGTCAGCGAGCTGGAGGATGGCCAGGCAAAGACTGTGGTATATGGCCCACAATACCACGATATGTTTTTCAATGAGCTGCTGGAGTTCCACCAGTGCATTGCAGAAAAGCGCGCGCCAAAATGCGATGTCTTTGATGCCGCTGAGGATGTGAGCTGGTTCCTGGATATTGCCGGACAGATGAGGTGAGTGCAATGAAAATTCAAATCGCGACAGCCCCCTGCTCCTGGGGGGTGTTTTATGCGGATGGAGGCACCTCCGGCGTGCCGTATGAGGCCTTCCTGCAGCAGGCTGCGGAGGCTGGCTATTCAGACCTGGAACTGGGCCCGGAGGGATATTTACCTGAGGATGTGGGATTGCTGCGGGAAAAGCTGGACCAGTACGGCCTGAATGTCTGTGCCGGTACAGCCACCATTCCGTTTGGAAAGCTCACGGAAAGTGCGTGTCGGACATTTGTGGATAAGCTGGCGAACCGGCTCTCACATCTGAAGGTCAACAAAATGGTTGTGATGGATGGGACACTGTATGAATCTGATATGCAGGAGAAGGATCATTGGGACCGTCAACTGTGGGACCACATCTACCGGTCCATTCAATCTGTGAACGACTATCTTGCACAGAACTTTGATATTCAGATGGTCTTCCATCCCCATGCCGGGACGGCAATCGAATATACGGATGAGATCGAGAGAATGCTGGAAGGCGGGAACGTTCACCTGTGCTTTGATACAGGTCATCACGCATACAGCAATGGCGGTACGAAGCGGGGAGATCAGAGCGCGATTGCATTCATCAGGAAGCACCGCCAATATGTGACCTATCTCCATTTCAAAAATGTAGATGGTCATGTGAAGGAGATGGTGGAGCAAAACCAGTGGCCAGTCTCCAAGGCCTTTGAAAACCAGGTGATGTGTGATTTGGAGGATGGGATCATCGACTTCTGCGCCCTGCGGGATTTGCTCGAAGAGGTCGATTACAATGGCATTGCGGTGATCGAACAGGATATGTACAACAAGACGGCCGCATATGCATACCAGACCGCTAAGAAAAACCTGCAATACCTGCGGGAGATCAAGATGATTGATTGACTCTGCGCCTGTGCTGGCTCCATAAAGTAAACGTCAAACAGATGGGAAGCATCAGCAGAAGGGCCACCGTATGGTGGCCCTTCTGCTAAATGGGATTAATAGGAAAGCACTTCTTGGGCAAGGAAATCATGTATTACATCCCAAAGCTGCTCTGGGGGAATCTGAAGACGAGAACATTTTTTAATGAGCAAAGCTACAGAATCTTGGTCACGGGAAAGAGGGGAGACTATGGCAATTGTGGTCCACCCACCTGGAAAATGTTCTTGTACCAGGATACCATAGGAAGGTATACCGGATGGATGATGCATCTCGTGGAGCAAATACTTGTAAAGATCTTCTACTTCTTCGAAGTCCGTTCCAGCATGCTCAAAATCATGCGAAGGGCGGTCTTGTGTATATATGGGCTGGCGCTTTAGGTATTCCGCAAGCCGCATGATGAAGTTTTTTGGTGTAGGGCAGTCTGCTGGAAGATGGTCACTATAGACTTGCCGCAAGATCTTTTTGTTTCCAGACTCCCAAATGTTGGTTGTCGCGCGTGCTAAGGACCTGGATACGGTTTTTGCTTTTCTTCCGGTCTGCTGCTCGAAAGAGTCCAATGTTCTGCCCAGATGCAGTGGTTCTGCCTCTCCGGTCATTACCAGGGAGACTACACCCTGCAAATCACTGCTGCCTATAGCTCCAACGTTACCTCCAATTTCGAAAATCAGATCTTCTGTACTCTCCATAGAAAACACCTCCGGTAAAAGTTTCCTTTTTCAAAATAAAAGTAAGTCATCTGCGTGTTGCGCAATATTGCCGAGATTCCGCACAAAAGAACACCCCGGTTCGCATCGGGGTGTTCTTTTTCTGTGTGCGCCCGGCATGGGTAATCACTTGGTGGTGAAAGTCCACTACAGACTTGGCAGTAGGAACTGTTAGCCGAAGGCAAGGGTGTCCATCGTGAGGTGGAATCTGAAGGAAGCCGGATGTGGAGGCTGCGAAGTGCCGACACGGGCAAACTCCCGGTCTGACGAATAGAAATCGCATATAAGGCAATGCAAAGCGGACGAGTCTGCACAACAAGGCAAAGTCCAATACTGCCCGAACTTTGCATTGTAAATGCGGCAGATATATGGGAGGAAGGTGCTTGCTCTTACCCGGGGAGGTCTTACGGACGCAGAAGTAGGAAAAAAAATCCGAACCTGCGGAGTAAAGCTTGCCGTAAGAAGTCAGCAGAGGCCATAGTACCGGGGAAAAAACGGGAAGGGCCGAACAATCGTAAGTCTTGAGTAAAGACCGGAAGGAGGGTTGGTGCCATGACAGCAAAATACCGAAAGGGCTTCGTGCAGAGGGATAGCGTGGAACGTGAAGAGTATGCAAAAGTGCCGAGTACCAGCCCTGGGGAAGGGAAAGAAAGAGACGGTGCAGAGAACCTGCTGGAGCGGATACTGGACAGGAACAACCTGAACAGAGCCTACAAGCAGGTCAAGCGCAACCACGGAGCACCTGGCGTTGACGGGATGACCGTAGAGCAGGCCTTGCCGTGGTTGCAGGAACACAGAGCGGAATTGCTTCAAAGCATCCGGGAAGGGAAATACAATCCCTCCCCGGTGCGACGAAAGGAAATCCCGAAACCAGACGGAGGAGTGCGAAAACTGGGCATTCCAACGGTGGTAGATCGTATCATCCAGCAAGCCATCGCCCAACAGCTACAGCCAATCTATGAACTGCTGTTCTCGGATGCAAGTTACGGCTACCGCCCGAAAAGAAGCGGACAGCAAGCGGTGCGCCAGGTGAAGAAATACGCGGAACAGGGCTACACCTACGCCGTAGAAGTGGACTTATCCAAGTATTTCGACACGCTAAACCACGAATTGCTGATGGAACTGCTGCGAAAACAAATCCACGACAAACGGGTGACGGGGCTGATTAAGAAGTACCTGAAAGCCGGGGTCATGGAGAATGGCGTCACAACCAAAACAGGAGAAGGCTCTCCCCAGGGAGGTCCCTTGTCTCCGTTGCTGGCTAATATCTACCTGAATGAGTTTGACCAGGAGATGACCAGACGCGGCGTGAAGGTGGTTCGCTATGCGGATGACATCGTAGTGGTGACCAAAAGCAAACGGGCGGCGGAGCATATGCTGGAATCTTGCCGAAAGTTTCTGGAAGGGAAGCTGAAACTGACTATGAATCTGCAAAAGAGCAAGGCAGTTTCCATGTTCTCTCGCCGAAACTTCAAGTTTCTGGGTTGCTGCCTGGGAAAGGATGGACGAGGAATCTATATCCGGATTCATAGAAACTCCTTACAGAAAGCAAAACAGAAGCTAAGAGAGCTGACCAACAGGAGCCACGGCAGAAATGTGCGCGTGGTGATGGCAAAGGTGAAGGAGTTCATCTGAGGATGGATCGGGTACTTTTACATCGCTGATATGAAGCGCACCTTACAAAGTTGGGACAAGTGGCTTCGGCGCAGAATCCGCATGTACATCTGGAAGCAATGGAAGAAGCCGAAAACCAGGGTGCAAAACCTACAGAAGTTAGGCATCCCTGCGTGGCAGGCCAACCAATGGGGGAATACCCGCTTGGGCTACTGGAGAGTAGCTGGAAGTGGAATTCTCAGCCGCTCTATTACCAACGAAAAGCTCGCACTGGCCGGGTATTACGACTTTCCGGCGCAGTACGAGCAAATTCGAAACCTGCACTTATGCGATTGAACCGCCGTGTACCGAACGGTATGCACGGTGGTGTGAGAGGACGGCTACTCAACTAATGGGTAGCCTCCTACTCGATTTTACATGACTACCTGGATGCTTATGCCAGCTGCCGCCACTGGAGAACCTCTGTTTAGGCGTTTAAAAAAATGTCCGTAGTCGTCCACTGACTTGACCATCTTGCGGATCAGAGCTGAGTCGGATGAAACAGTGGGAGACCTATGGTCGCGTCCATCCGACGAGCCATATCGATTCGCTCCACTCGGCCGATCACCAGCTCGGTGGTGGTCAATACAATGCTGCCATATCCCAGATGTCCTCCGAAAGTCGTTCCATCCCCATAGCTCAGAGTTACATGGACATGGGGACTGATGCGGCCATCTTCCTCATGACAAATCAGGCCGGAGACAGAGATCAGAGAGAACAGACCCTCTTTTACCACAGCTGTTCCATAACCTACACGTCCATTTGGAAATGCGGTCGGTTCAAAATAACTGGCCCGCTGCCAACCGCCAAGGCCGCTTAGGATGGCACCGTTTTTCAAATCATACTGCCGACAGGCATCCTCAATCCCTGCCAGCACATCACACCCTGGTTCCAAGCGGATGATCAGAATTTCGCTGAACGCCCCGATGGCACTTTCCATGTCTGTCCCTCCCTGTTAGATCGTAGAAGACCGTAGAACCCTTTTTGGAAAATTTCCGCATTGCTTTTACAGATATTGGGCCAACTCCTTCCCGATGGGAAACTGGCTGTGGAACAGATCCACCACTGCGTCTGCACATCGGGTAGCCTCAGCAATGTCCTGAGCGACGACAGCCTTGAACATATCATTGTGGGTCTCATACACCCGGAGATTCAACTCTATGCGCTGGGCAAGGGAACACTGAGACATAGAATCTGCCGTCATTCTGGAGGATATGCCGATCACTGCATCGTTGACCACAATGGCCAGTCTGTTATGGCTGGCTGCTGCCAAAGCACGGTGAAAATCCACATCGTGCTCCAGGAAAGCCGCATCATGGTCCAGACTTGCCTTGATACGGTCAAGTGCTTGCTGCATGGCCTGAATATCCGCTTCTGTGCGGTGACGGGCAGCAAATCTCACACATCCAAGTTCATTTAAATACCGGTATTCTGTCAGTTCCAAGAGACTCAGGTCTCCGCTTTCCAAATATCGTTTCAGCGGAGATGCCAGCATATTGATGGAAACGCCTTGGATCACCGCGCCTCCTGTGCTACCGACCTCGATCGTGAGCAGGCCGTCCTGCTGCAACATCAACAGAGCCTCCCGAATGATGTGGCGGCTGCGGTGGAACTGCTCGGCCAATGCCCGCTCAGAGGGTAGGCGATCCCCTGGCTTCAGTTTTCCACTGATAATCCGCTGATAAATCTGTGAATAGATGACCTCTGGGGCCTTTTGCGTTTCTGCGGGGGAGAAAGCCTGTATATCCAAGTGATTGCCTCCTTTGTATTCCTGCGGGTTTCTTGTAATTTAGCATATTTTGCAAATTGCGTCAAGTTGAAGAGAACTGCCTGTCTAGAGGAACTGTCAGCTTTGAACTTATGGGTTTTGTACATAATACCCAAACTTAATTTGTAAATACTGAGAATTGACAATTTGATTTGTAAAATATAATATGATTTTGGTTGAATGGTTGAACCATTCAATAATTCAATTAACTGGGGGCCTCAAGATGAATCTGCACAACATTTCTTTCTCCGGCAAGACTGGCATTATTACTGGCGCAGCGCAGGGTATTGGCAAAGCGATTGCCAAGCAGTTTGTGCAAATGGGCGGGAAAGCGGTGATCGTGGACATCAATCCTGAAACCGCTGCCAAGGCATGCGAAGAAATCGGCAATGCAGTGTACTACACCGTGGACCTGGGCAATCCGGATGAGGTGGTCCGTGTCTTTCAGCAGATTGTAGAGGAACAGGGAAAGGTGGAAGTCCTCATCAACAATGCCGGTATTGTGAATACGGATGATTTTGACAAGCTGACCTTGTCTAACTGGAACCGGATTATCGCCGTGGACCTGACTGCGGTGTTCCTCACCAGCCAGGTGTTGTTCCGCCACATGGAGCAGATCGGCGGCGGGCGGATTGTGAATGTGGCATCCATCGCCGGCAAGGTGGGCGGAGGATACTTGGGCACGGCGGCCTATGCAGCGGCCAAGGCCGGTGTGATCTCCCTGACCAAGAGCATTGCCAAGGCAGGTTCCTCTAAGAATATCTACTGCAACAGCCTATGTCCCGCCTATACCAAGACCCCGTTGGTAACAATCTTGACCGGTGAGAAAGAGCAGAAAGTTCTGGACGCCATGTCCCTTCACCGGGCGGCAACACCGGAAGAGGTGGCCAACGGCGTGCTGTTCCTGGCCTCTGACGCAGCAAGCTTTGTGCAGGGTGAAAATCTGAACTGTGATGGCGGTATGCTGATGAATGGATGAGGCCATCCTGGACGGGCTGGAAGCTAATTCAGATAACGAGGGGAGACGAATCATGAACTCTAAAATGTGCGGAATCGTAAAAGAGACCCGCGGCCCCGGACTTGTTTACCGGACAGATCTTCCGATTCCACGGATCAATGACGATGAAGTCCTGATTAAAGTTCATGTGACAGCTGTCTGCGGCAGCGATGTACATATTTATGATTGGGACGAGTGGACCGCCAGGAGAATGACTCCTCCCACCATTGTCGGTCATGAAACCGCTGGCGATGTGGTGGAAGTTGGACGGAACGTGACAAGTGTAAAGGTGGGTGACCGCGTCTCCGTGGAGACGCACGTTCCCTGCAACGACTGCTTCTTCTGCCGGAATGGAATGAAGGAGATCTGCAAGAACGTCGAGTTGTTCGGCGTGACCATCAACGGCGCATTTGCGGAGTATGCGAAGGTCCGCGCGGATGCGGTGTTCAAGCTGGATGACGAGATTACCTACGAGATGGCGTGTATGTTCGAGCCCATGGGTGCCGGTGTCCACGGCGTGGAGGCGGCCCAGGTGGATGGAAAGACGGTGCTGATCAGCGGCTGCGGCCCCATTGGCCTGACGGCCATCACAGCCGCAAAGGTGTTTGGCGCCGTGAAGGTTATCGCCTGTGATCTCCTAGATGAAAAATTGAAAATCGCAAAAGAAATGGGCGCGGACGTGATACTCAACAGCGGCAGCTGCGATTTGGTTGAAGAGGTGAAACGCCTGACGGACGGACTCGGCGCGGATGCCGTGGTTGATATCACAGGCGCAGGCCCTGCGATTGTGAACAGCCTCCGTTCTGTGCGGGCAGGCGGAAGAATGGTGTGCGTGGGACTTCCCAGCCATGAAGTGTCGCTGGATCTCACAGAGGACCTGATTTACCGCCAAGTGGAGATGACCGGAATCTCCGGACGCAGGATCTGGGAGACTTGGGAAAACTTTTCCAAGGTCATGAAGGACCCGCGGTATAAGATTGAGCGGATCATGGGGCACAAGTTCCCCATGAAGGACTTTGAGCAAGCGTTTCAGGAGATCCGCAGCGGCGTACCCGGAAAGATGCTGCTGTATCCTTGATTTTCAGAATACCAGAGGAACGTAATACCTTCCAAAATTTAAAGGATTTGCCTGAGGAGGTTATGTTGCAATGCAACCTGAGAAAAAGTCACTCGTCCCAATGGTTAACTTCATGAATAAAATCCCCGGCGGCATCATGCTGATCCCGCTGCTGTTGGGCTGTGCACTCAACAGCTTCTTCCCGGACTTCCTGCAAATTGGCGGCGCCACCACCGGTGTGCTGACCAGCACCAATGCGTTTCTGGGCGCGTTCTTCGTCTGTGTGGGTGCCAATCTGTCCATCAGCGGTGCCGGCAAGGCATTGAAGGTGGGCGCAGTGGTCACGCTTGCCAAGCTGGTGGCTAGTATCGCCGTCGGCCTGATTGCAAGCCACATCTTCAACGACAATCTACTGGGCCTGTCTGCTGTGGCCATCATCTCCGGGATGTCCAACTCCAATGGCGGTATGTTCACAGTGCTGACCAAGATGTATGGCGATGATGCCGACCAGGGCGCTATCGCCGTGGTATCCCTGAACGACGGTCCCTTCTTCACCATGATCGCCCTGGGCACCGCCGGTATGGCCAACATTCCCCTGCAGGCGCTGGTAGCTGCACTGATTCCTCTGGTGCTTGGAATTATCCTGGGCAATCTGGACCCCAAGATGAAAAAACTGCTGAACAACGCGGAGCCTGTGATCATCCTTTTCCTGGCATTCGCGGTGGGAACCAGTATGAATTTCCGGCAGATACTGGAAGGCGGCTTCGGCGGCATCGTCCTGGGTCTGATGACGCTGATCATTGGCGGTATTATCACCGTCTTCTTTGATCGGATTACCGGCGGCACCGGTATTGCCGGTGCGGCCATCTCCACGGTGGCTGGCAACGCAGTCGCCACGCCTCTTGCGGTTGCGGCGGCTGACCCCAGCATCTACGATGCGGCTGTGATTGCAACGCCTCAGGTGGCGGCAGCTATGATTATCACGGCCATTCTCTGCCCCTTCTTCACAGCGTTTGTGAACAAGCATTTCCGCCGGAAGGATCCGGTACCGGTCGGAGACGTGACACCAAAACTGTCAGAAGTGGAGGAATTGGCCAACGAGGAGGGGGCCCACGAACCGGTGGAAAAATAAGCGCATGGGCGTTATATGCGCTCAGACACCGCAATGGTTGCCCGTCACGATGAATCTTATCAATTTAGCGCAATAAAAGCATGGAAGGAGTATTCCAAATGAGTGAGAAATACACCAAGGAGCAGGCACTGCACTTTTACGAGACCATGTGCACCATCCGCAAGTTCGAGGAGAGCGTGAAGCATGATTTCCTGGCAGGAGAGATCCCCGGCTTCACACATTCCTACATCGGCGAGGAAGCCGTCGCCACCGGCGTCTGCGCGGCCCTGCGGAAGGATGACGTGATTGAGTCTACTCACCGCGGCCATGGCCACTGCATTGCCAAGGGCGCGGATGTGAACCGCATGATGGCTGAGATTTTTGGTAAAGAAACCGGTCTGTGCCAGGGCCGCGGCGGCTCTATGCACATTGCCGACTTCTCCATCGGGATGCTGGGTGCCAACGGTGTCGTGGGCGGCGGTTACAATCTGGCTACCGGTGCCGCATTGGCATTCAAGAATGTTTTGAAAACGGATCAGGTGGCGGTTGTGTTCTTTGGCGACGGCGCCTCCAACCGCGGCACGTTCCACGAGGCCATGAATGCGGCCTCCGCCTGGAAGCTGCCTGTGGTTTTTGTCAATGAGATGAACTGCTGGGCTTCCACCACGCCTTACCGCACCACCTGCAACGTGGAGAACATCTCCGACAGGGCAGCCGGCTACCACATCCCCGGTGTGGTTGTGGACGGGCAGGATCCCTTTGCCGTATATGAGGCGACAAAGTCCGCGGTGGCCCGTGCCCGCGCCGGCGAGGGTCCCACCTTCATCGAAGCCAAGACCTACCGGATCGAGGGCCACTTTGTGGGCGACCCCGAGTTGTATCGTGACCACGCAGAGACCATGAAGATCTTCCATGATACGGACCCGCTGAAGAAGTTCCGTGAAAAGATGAAACATGAAATGGGAAACCTGGTGACAACTGAAGAGTGCGACAAGATCGACGAGGAAGTCGACGCCAAGATCAAAGCCGCCAAAAAGTTCGCCATGGAGAGCAAAGAGCCGGATGCTTCTGGTTATATGAAGTACGTCTATGTTGACTGAAGCGAGGGAGGACAAGGACAATGCGTAAAATGACATTCGCACAGGCCACACTGGAAGCAATGGCCGAAGAGATGAAAAAGGATGACAAGGTTTATGTAATCGGCGAGGATATTGCCCGACAGGGCGGTGTGTTCGGACAGTTCAAAGGGCTGGGACAGGAGTTTCCGGGCAGAGTGATCGACAGTCCGATATCTGAAACATTCATCATCGGCGGCGGTGTCGGCGCGGCTATGGTCGGGGCACGTCCTGTAGTGGATATGCACTTTGTGGATTTCGTCGGCGTCTGCATGGACGAGATCCTGAATCAGATGGCAAAGGCGCGGTATATGTTTGGCGGCCAGACCAAGATTCCGCTGACGATGCGGGCACCTGACGGTATGACCATGGGCGGCGCCGCACAGCACTCCCAGTCTCTAGAGTCCTTCTTCATTCACATTCCCGGTGTGCAGGTGGTGACGCCCTCCAACCCCTATGACGCCAAGATGGTGCTGAAGGCTGCCATTGAGTCTGACAATCCGGTGCTGTATTTCGAGAACAAGATCCTGTACAAGGAGAAAGGCGAGCTGCCGGAACTGGAGGATGAGGAGCCCTATACCATTGGCAAGGCGAAGGTGGTGAGAGAGGGCAAGGACGTCACCATTGTGTCCTACTCTATTGGAATGAAAGCCGCTGTCGGCGCCGCAGATCTGCTGGCCAAGGAGGGCATTGAGGCCGAAGTTATCGACCTGATCACCCTGTCTCCCTGGGATAAGGAGACCGTATTCAACTCCCTGCGTAAGACCCACCGGATTTGCATTGCCCACGAAGCTGTCAAGCAGGGCGGCGTTGGCGCTGAAATCGCCGCTGTGATTGCGGAGGAGATGGTGACTGAATTGGATGCGCCAGTCCTGCGCTTTGGTGCACCGTTCTGCCCCATTCCGTTTGCCAAAAGCCTGGAAGACATGGTGCGCATCACTCCCGAGAAGGTTGCGGAGGGCATCAAGGGCATGTTTTAATGCCTGTTGAAAAGGAGATTTTCAAGTATGGCAACTGAAGTATTGATGCCCAAG
>ENA-USYR01000612-USYR01000612.1-human-gut-metagenome-genome-assembly--contig:-NODE-612-length-18169-cov-8.094130_pt1 | contig 18169 bp, 7 predicted proteins | sample MGYA00250064_ERZ773510 | MGnify/ENA primary metagenome ERZ773510 (study PRJEB29103, sample SAMN06112082) | human gut metagenome | biome: human gut; feature: ankylosing spondylitis patient; material... | reverse complement strand
CGGTAGAATAAAACGGTATCGACACTCATTCCGGCTGCATAGAGCGGAAGTGCAAAAAGAGGATTCATACCGTAGCTCGCAGCGGCAATCGCTCCATAGATAAAACCTTTGGTTTTGTTAGTCATTGTTTTGCTTTTTTTAATGGCGTGCAAAAGTACGCAGTTCACCAATGATAAACAAGTGTTTAGGCGGTTGATAGTATAATTTAATCTTTCGTATGCTAAAAACTATTTCTTGGTAAAGAGATAACTAATCTTGTTTATGCATAAAATTAATCGTCTGACTATAGTCAAACTTGCGTCTGACTACTGTTAAACTTACGTCTGACTATAGTTGAACTTTCGTCTGACTATAGTCAGACGAAAAAGAATTAACTGTCAGATGATTAATTTTATTCGGTAGGGAGATTAGTTATACGCCTCCCGAGTAATAGTCTGCAGGCAATAGGCAATCAGGTTTTTGAATAAACACTTGCATATATCTTGGATTTTCCCGAATATTGCATCTGAATTATCGAAAAACACAGATGACCAAAGCTAAATTTCTTGTTGTTTATTGCCTGTTCATATCGGGACTTTGTTGCATGGCAAATGTGACGAAGGATATCAATATGCGCTTTAAGGACGTAAGGCAGGGACTTTCTCATCAAACAGTCAATTGTTTCTATCAGGATGAATTCGGATTTTTGTGGATCGGCACTCAAGACGGGCTGAATCGATTTGACGGACGTAAGTTTGAAGTATTCAAACCGGATAACGCTAATCCTTATTCCATCAATATCAATAATATCAGGCAGGTTTGCGGAAATAAAGCCGGATTGCTCTTTATTCGCAGTTTGCAGAGCGTGACTCTTTATGATATGCGTTTGAATCGTTTTAGGGTGTTGCGTGAAGGAGAAGTTGCGGGAATCTGTTATGCGCACGATGCATTATGGATAGCTACCGGAAAGGAAATCTACCGTTATCGCAACCTCGACCAGGCGCCCGAGTTATTCTTTTCATTTCCTTCGGATGAGGAGGATGTATTGATGAACAGTCTCATGGTTCGTCAGAATCAGACAGTGGTGGTGGGTACTTCTTCGAAAGGTGTATACTGCATCGACCAGTCTGCACATATCACCCGGCGTATGGATGTGGGAGCTGTCAATTCAATAACAGAAGATAGAAACGGGAGTATCTGGATAGCTACCAGAAACAGAGGGCTCATACGGTTGGATGAAGATGGAACACTTACTCATTTCAAGCATAATAAGGTAGCTGAAAATACGATTAACCATAATAATGTGCGTCATGTGACGCAAGCTAATGATAGTCTCCTGTATATCGGAACCTATGCCGGCTTGCAGACTTTAAACCTGTTTACCGGAGAGTTTACAGATTATGAATATGACTTGAATGTGGAGGCGGCCGATATACGTTCCATTATTTCGATGCATTACGACACTTCGGGGACTTTATGGTTGGGGACTTTCTATCAGGGAATCCAATATTATAATGTAGCGAATGATGCTTTCCATTTTTACCGCTCGTCTACGGCTGTTGGCGGTCATTTGAATTCTTATATTATCAGTTCCATTGCCGAAGACCGTTCCGGCCGGATCTGGTTTGCAAGTGAAGGAAGCGGGTTGAACTATTATGATAAACATACCAAACGCTTTTTCCCTTTAAAAAAGGTCTATTCTCAAGAGCTTTCTTTTAAGATAGTGAAGTCTCTTTATTATGAGAAAGAGCCGGATTATCTTTGGGTAGCTTCTCTTTATCAGGGAATCAACCGGATTAATCTGTCGACCGGACATATAGAATCTATCTCGGAAAACATCTATACTCCGGAAGGAAAAACAGTTGTTGACAGAGCCTATAATCTGGTGAAAATGATAGAGTTTGCCGGCCACGATTCTTTATTGATAGCTGCCAAGGGAGGATTGCTTGTATTGGATAAAAAACACCTTCGACTTCATCATTTCGAACACCCTTCGTTGGCTGCCAAACATCTGTCGCAGGTTTGGGATATGACGTTTGACAAAGACGGGGATCTATGGCTGACTACCTCTTTTGATCTGATACGAGTCAACCTCAAAGCGGGCATTGCCCATAGTTATCCTTTCTCCCAAATAGCGCAGAGTACAGCGCAGCATCACATCAACCACATTTTATGTGATAAGAAAGGACGTATATGGCTGGGATCGACAGGCTCGGGAATTTATCTATTTGATAAGAAGACAGATTCTTTTGTGGGATACGGAGCGAAACAGGGATTGGAAAATGGATTTATAACCGGATTGGTGGAGAGTCCTTTGGATGGTTCTATCTATGTGGCAACCAATGGTGGTTTCTCTAAATTCAACCTGGCAACGACTACATTCGAGAACTATAACAGACAGAGTGATTTTCCCTTGAATAATGTAAATGACGGAGGGCTGTATATTGCGTCCGACCACGATATTTACGTGTGTGGTCTGGCGGGTATTGTCTCTATCGCCCAGGAAAAGCTGAACAAGCAGTCTGTTGACTATGATGTGTTTGTAAAACGGGTGCTTGTGGATAATACGGAAATACAACCGCTTGATTCGTTGGGGCTTATCAAAGAAACCGTATTGTATGAACATCGGTTAGTATTGCCGCCCAGATATTCTTCCGTCACTTTTGAGATAGCAAGTAACACCCTGAATAATATTTCTAATATCGGTCTGGAATATAAACTTGAAGGCTTTGATAACGAATATATGAAGGCGGGCGATAATACGATGATTACCTATACCAATCTTCATCCGGGGCATTATACTTTCCATGTCCGTGGCGACCAGGTGGGCGTTCACGGTCGGGAAGCACCTTCCGTTAGTTTTGAGCTGATAGTGGAGGCTCCGGTTTATCAGCGGGCATGGTTTATTTTGTTGATGGTGCTGGCAGCTATCCTTATTGCCGGCTATATTATCCGTATGTTCTGGATACGAAAAACCTTGCGGCACTCTTTATTGGCCGAGAAACGGGAAAAAGAGTATATCGAAAGTGTGAACCAGTCCAAACTGCGGTTCTTTACCAATGTATCGCATGAATTCCGTACTCCGTTAACGCTTATATCCAGCCAGCTCGAAATGCTCCTGATGCATAAGGACATTATTCCTGAAGTATATAATAAGATTCTGGATATTTATAAAAATTCCCGCCGGATGAATAACCTCGTGGATGAAGTCATTGATATCCGTAAGCAGGATCAGGGATACTTGAAACTAAAGATTTCTAAAGAGAATATTGTGGCGGTGATAGAGGAAATTTGTGGCTCTTTCTATAGTTATGCCCAACTGAATAAGATAGATCTCCGCTTTTCTTCCACTCTGAAAGAAGCAGATTTGTATATTGACAAAACACAGATAGAGAAAGTATTCTATAATTTATTGTCCAACGCTTTTAAGTATACGAAGCCTGGTGACTGGATTTCTGTTGAGCTGTCAGCGGAAGGAGATAATGACATTGTGATTTCAGTCAACAACCTGGGGGTAGGCATTGATAAATCCAAGATCAAACATGTATTTGAACGGTTTTGGCAGGATGATTCGGCAACAACCACACGAACTGTCAAAGGATCGGGCATTGGATTGGCGATGGCGAAAGGAATTGTAGAGTTGCATCAGGGAACCATCGGAGTGGAAAGCGAACTGAATGGAGTTACCTCTTTTACCGTTACTCTCCAACGGGATGCGAATATGAATATGGAAGCCTCTTCCTCCGCAGACGAGCACGTTGCCGAACATTATATAATAGAGCCTCAAGAAATCTCGGAAATGGTGAAGCCGGATAAAACGGTGAAAATACTGATTGTAGAAGATAACCCGGAAATGCGTAAAGTATTGACGCAGATTTTTGAACAGATATATGAGGTATATACGGCTGCCGACGGGCAGGAAGGATTGGAACGGGCTTCTTCGCTCCAACCGCAGATGATTGTAAGTGACATCATGATGCCTGTCATGTCCGGACTGGAAATGTGCGAGAAGTTGAAAAGTAATTTGCAGACCAGCCATATACCTGTTGTCTTGCTGACAGCCCGCAACCGGGAAGAACATACCTTGGAAGGCTTGCAGACAGGTGCGGATGATTATATCTCCAAACCTTTTAATATCAAGATATTGGTAGCCCGGTGCAACAATATCATCCAGACTCGTAAACTACTTCAACAACGGTTTGTTCGAAACGACGAACCTAAAGTGGAAGACCTTCCGTTTAATCCGATCGATAAAAAGATGTTGATGGATGCTACGGCGATTGTGGAATCTTATATTGATAACCCAGACTTTGACGTAGCTACTTTTGCACGAGAAATGTGTATGAGCAGAACGTTGCTTTTCACCAAATTGAAAGCATTGACCGGACAGACCCCGAATGACTTTATTTTATCTTTGAGACTGAAAAAAGCAACAGAAAAATTGCGGAATGACCCCAATGCCCTGATTGCTGATATAGCATTTGATTACGGTTTTTCTAATCCAAGTTATTTTATCCGGTGTTTTAAAAATGCTTATGATATTACTCCGGCTGCTTATAGACGTAAATATGCAAATTCTTAATTTATAGCATTTTATATACTTTCTGCCTGACGGGATTTGTACTATTTGAACTTTTATACGGACGATTCTATTATTCGAAATCATTAATAATTGGGATTTTTGCGCTGTAATCATTCAAATTATTACATAGTATGAAAAACATCGTAATTAAATGGGCTGTGTTCCTGACAGCCTTTCTTATCTCTTTAGAGGTTAGTGCTCAAAACGTCAGAGTTTCTGGAGTGGTGACAGACGCACTTGGACCGATCCCCGGAGTTAATATCATGGAGGAGGGGACTACTAACGGTACAGTGACGGATGTAAATGGAAAATATTCAATCAGTGTCTCGGCTAAATCTACCCTTGTTTTTTCTTGTATAGGATATAAGGAACAAAAAATACGTGTCGGTACGAAAACGGTACTGAATGTGAATATGGTGGAAGAGTCGAAAATGCTCGATGAATTGGTGGTTGTCGGTTATGGAGTTCAGCGTAAGAGTGATGTGGCCACTTCGGTTGCTTCGGTCAAAGCGGATGAAATGAAAACATTTCCCGCCGGAAATGTGGCTGACATGTTACGTGGACGTGCCGCAGGTGTGAATGTAACGAGTAGTTCCGGACGACCGGGATCGACTCCTTCGATTACCATTCGTGGTTCCCGTTCTATCAGTGCAGACAATGCACCTTTATATATTATAGATGGTTCTCCTTCCAGTGCAACAGAGTTCAGTACGTTGAGTGCGGATGATATTGAATCGGTTGAAATCCTGAAAGATGCTGCGTCACAGGCTATTTATGGTGCACGCGCCAGTGACGGTGTGGTACTGGTGACTACCAAACGTGGTAAAGCCGGAAAAGTGGAAGTCAACTATAATGGTTATCTGGGTATTCAATCTCTCTGGAGAAATTTCGATTTCTACTCTCCCGAAGAATATATGCAGCTTCGTCGTGAAGCAAAGGCGCATGATAAAGGAATAATTGATGCGCGTGAGATTTCTATAGCCGAAGCGTTGGAAGACGAGGTGATGCAGCGGGTATGGGCCAGTGGAAAGTTTATCGACTGGGAAAAAGAAATGTTCAGAAATGCAATCTATCATAATCACGACGTCAGTGTACGTGGAGGAACAGAAAAAATCAAAGTATCGGCAGGTGCCAACTACTTTGACCAACAAGGAATGGTGGTTACCGGATCGGGGTATCAGAAGTTTTCTTTAAGACTGAATCTGGACTTTGAAATAGCCAAATGGATTAGTTTCGGTATCAATTCTTCTTATGCGATGACAAAACAAGATCGTGAGGATGGTAACTTTAATGATTTTATTACCAGTTCTCCATTGGCGGAGATATATGATGCGGATGGCAAGTATACAAAATATATCAACTCGGAAGGAAATTATAATCCTTTGTACCGTGCCGAACATTATGGACGTGAAGTAACCCGTGATAATTACCGCCTGAACTTTTTTATGGATGTGAAACCTTTCAAGGGATTCAATTATCGTCTGAATACTTCTGTTTATAATCAGACGTCTGAAGACGGTTCTTATAAAGATTCCCAATATCCGGGAGGCGGAGGAACGGCCGTTCTTGACGAATCGCGTACACAGAACTGGCTGGTTGAGAATATTGTGACCTATAAAGTGCCTATCCGCAACAAGAAACACCAGTTGACATTGACCGGCGTTCAGTCTGTCGACCATAATGGGTCGAAGTCTATCGGGTACTCGGTTGAAAATCTTCCGGTGGATAAAGACTGGAACTTCATTTCTCAAGGTGAGTTTACAGGCAAGCCTCGTCGTCAGTTTAATGAAAATAACTTGGTGTCTTTCATGGCTCGGGCGCAATATTCGCTTTTAGATCGTTATTTGTTGAACGTGGCTGTCCGCCGTGACGGTTCCAGCCGTTTCGGAAAAGAAAATAAATGGGGAACTTTCCCGTCGGCAGCTTTTGCCTGGCGTGTCAATCAGGAGAGTTTTCTAAGAGATGTGTCGTGGATTGATAACCTGAAACTGCGTGTGAGTTATGGTATTGTAGGTAATCAGAACGGTATCGGCAATTATACTACTTTGGGACTGGCTGATAATAAAGGATATGAGTTTGGAAATGTTTTTCAAATGGGATATTTGCCGGGCAAGGAACTGTCTAATCCAAACCTGAAATGGGAACAGTCTGCAACAGCTAACTTTGGTGTTGACTTTAGTTTCTTCAATGGGCGTCTGAATGGTACGGTTGAGTATTATAATACTCATACGAAGGATTTGTTGGTGAAACGTTCCCTGAATGCGTCACTCGGATATACTACCATGCTAGATAATCTGGGAAAGACGAAATCCAGTGGTATCGATCTTTCTTTAAATGGTGACGTGGTACGTACAAAGGAGTTTACCTGGACACTCGGAACTAATTTCAGCATGTATAAGAATGAAATTGTCCGTATTGACGATACTCTCGATGAGAACGGGAAACCGGCAAGTCAGGTAGCCCAGGGGTGGATTATCGGAGAACCGATCAATGTATACTATGATTATCTGATAGATGGAATTTTTCAGTATGATGATTTTGATATCACTCGTGATGGTACGGGAAATCTGGTCTATACACTGAAAAACACCTATGATAGTGATAATGACGGTGTGGCCGACAGTCCGATTAATTACGGTGGCGCTATTGAACCGGGAATGGTCAAGGTGCGTGATAACAACGGGGATGGAAAGATTACAGCTGATGACAGGGTACCTATCCGTAAAGATCCGAAGTTTACACTCTCCCTTTCTTCTACATGGAACTGGAAAGGATTTGATCTGTTCATGGACTGGTATGGAGTTTCCGGCAGAAAGATTAAGAACGGTTATTTGTACGAGTATAATTCCGGTGGTTCTTTACGTGGAAAATTGAATGGGGTGAAGGTGGATTATTGGACTCCGTTCAATCCTTCGAACAAATTCCCACGTCCTTCTTATAGTGCGGACCCTGCATATTTGAGTGCCATTGCCATTCAGGATGCTTCTTATATCCGTTTACGCACCTTACAACTGGGATATACTTTCCCCACCCGACTATTGAAGAATACTCCGATTCATAAATTACGATTGTATGCAACAGCTACTAACTTGCTGACATTTACGGAGTTTAAATCTTATAGTCCCGAACTGACTCCAGGGTCTTATCCGGAGTCCAAACAATATGTGTTTGGTGTCAATGTTTCATTCTAAAATAAAGAATCCTTATGAAAAAGTTAATATATACAGCCTTTGTCATTTGCGGAATGTTGACCGCTTCTTGCTCGGATTTATTAAATCTGGAATCAAAAACAGACGTGACGAATAATTATCTGTTCACTACTCCCGAAGGGTTGAATACTGCCGTTACAGGATTGTATTCCCTGGCACGTGAATTGCCGGGTGGAGCGGATAATAACGAATCTAATCTGTACATCGTTACCATGTGTGACTTTAATACGGATATTGCCATACTTAGAGCAGGTGTTTCTACCTCAATCGGACGTTTGAATACAAGTTTTACTCCAAGTACCGGAGATGTCAATAAGTTCTGGAAACATCACTATGGGATTATCGGAAAAGCAAATGAAATTATTGTAGCGGCAGAAGCCTTGGGACTGGATGACAGCGATGTATTGCACGCATGGAGTGAAGCGAAATTCTTCAGAGGACGGAGCTATTTTGAACTTTGGAAACGCTTTGACCGCCTTTATCTGAACGTCACTCCAACCACTGTCGATAATCTGAAACGGGAGTATAAACCGGCTTCTCATGAAGAACTGATGACATTGATGACGACTGACTTGGATGATGCGATGAAAGGTCTGGACTGGTCGCTTCCTCAAAATAACGGAAATGTATTGTATGGACGGGTAACGAAAGCGACTGCCAAACATGTCCGTGCACAGGTTGCCATGTGGGAATCGGATTGGGATACAGCCATTGAGGAATGTGAAGACATCTTTAAACAGGAGGGCATTTACTCAATGGAAAAGAAGGCCGAGAATGTATTTAATAGCGCAGATTTGAAATCCCCGGAAGTGTTGTGGAGTTTCCAATATTCACAAAACTTGGGTGGAGGAGGTTCCGGAACTCCGGTTGCCGGACATCGTATCTCTATTCAGACCACTACCCGAATCAATAAAATTGCAGGTTGTATCAATACGGCCGATCAGGGTGGATATGGTTGGGGACGTATTTATCCGAATACCTATTTATTGAGTTTGTATGACCAGGCTAAAGATACACGATACAATGAATTGTTTGTACACCGTTTCAAATACAATGATCCTACTTCTCCTAAATATGGCGAATTGATTCCCCTTGCGAAAAGTTCCAGTTATTGTGAGACGTTGCATTTCATGTCGAAAAAATACTTTGACCAGTGGACTATGGCCGATAATCCGGACCGGACAACGGGATTCAAGGATTTGATTGTCTATCGACTGGCTGAAACTTACTTAATGGCGGCAGAAGCGTATATGCGCCGTGACGGAGGAATGAGCACGGATGCTCTGCGCTGCTACAATAAAACATGGGAACGTGCCGGGAATGACAAATTTGCGGGACCTCTGACGCAAGATATTCTTTTGGATGAATATGCCCGTGAACTGAACTTCGAGGGAGTCCGTTGGCCTTTACTGAAACGTTTGGGGCTTTTGGGTGAAAGGGTGAAAGCGCATTATGGCGAGACAAAAGCTGAAAATCCTTATTTAGATAAAGATTATGCGGAATGTCGTACCAGTTTTGTAGTTGGAAAGCACGAATGTTGGCCTATCCCACAGGAGCAGATTGACTTGATGGGAAAAGAGAATTTTCCACAGAATGAGAATTGGTATTAAGCGATTGATTATCTGAAAAACATGAATGAGTATGAAAAGAATAATATATCTGTTATTGATTTTAAATCTGGGGCTGCTTTCCTGTGTCGATGATGCGTCGGTACGTGTGATGCCTGAATTTAATTGTAAAGATACAAAAGTAAACTTGGCAAAAGCGGCGGGTTCTTCCGTTACATCGCTATTATATACTAATGTCGGTCAGGTTGTTGCTCAATATCAAGCGGAGTGGCTTTCTGTAGATGTAAACGCTAAAAGTGTAATATACACTGCCTTGACGCAGAATGACGGTGAGGATGCAAGGAGTACTGTCGTGAAACTGACTTGCGGTTCATATACAGTGGAAGTGACGGTTACACAGGATTCCAAAGAACCGGATCTTTCTTTGAAGGTAGGACAAAGTGTAGATGATGGTATTGGTATGATTTTCTGGGTGGATCCTTCGGACAAGATGGTAGGAAAAGCTGTATCTGTAAAACGTCAGGGAGGAAATCCTTTTGAGGCCTCTGTGATGTCTCATAATGCGCTTTCTACAGTGAATGGATATGCCAATACGGCTTTGTTTACTGCTCCTGCTGCAAATGATGCAGTGGCATACTGTCAGTCGTTGGGTGAGGGATGGTATCTGCCTGCACGTGATGAGTTATGGGAGTTGTTTGATGTTTACAACGGTATTGGACATGCTGATCCGGATTTTGCTTCGGTTGTACCTGATAAGTTGACGGAAGTTGAGAAAGCGGCACGTGCGGCATTTGATAAGATGTTGACCGATTTGCAGGGTGATGTGATAAACGAGGCTGCCGGTTCGGGCAATGGGGAAAGCTATTGGTCGAGTACGGAAAATGCAGCAGGGGATAAGGCTTATTGGGTACGTTTCGGAAAGTCTGGTGCTGATGCAGGAAATAAAACAGCTACCAACCGTTTTGTGAGATGTATGCGCACAATTGGTGATTATACTTATCCTGAAGAGCCGGCAACTCTGACGGTTGCTCCCAATCCTGTGACATTGGAAGGTGCTAACGAAGCGGAAGCAAATGTTACGTTGACATCCAATAAGAGTGTATTCAGCGTGGTGTTGGCAGATGATTCCTGGCTTTCATATACTATTTCAGGCACAACAGTTACGTTCAAGGCAAAATCAAAAAATACCACTGGTAATATTCGTACGACAATTGCTACAATAACAGCCGGTACTGGCGCAGCCGCAAAAGCAGTGGAGGTAACAGTGAATCAAAATGTAGCTGCCGAGGGAGACACTTCCCTCGAATTGAGTACCAATACGGTGACTATTACGCCTGATGCGGTAGCAAAATCAGAGGTAATCACAATGATTTCTGATGAGACGGAATTTGCAATAAATATCACTGATGAATCTTGGGTGAAAGCGTATGTTGATGTAACAAGTAAAACTCTTTATTTTTGGACTTTATCTCCCAATCTGAATAGTTCTAGCCGGGTAACGACTGCTACGGTAACAGCCGGAAGCGGAGCGAATGCGCCTAAACAAGAGGTCACGATTACACAGAGAGGACTTTTAAGTTCCGAGTTTGCGGTGGGACAGGTAATTGCGGATAATGGTTCGTTAAAAGGAGGCATTGTGTTCTGGGTAGATGGAACTAATCGTGGTAAGGCTAAGATTATGTCGTTGGACAGAGAGAATTTGGCATGGTCTACAGCAGGCACTCCGGCTTCTACCGGAGTGGATTTATCCGGAGATGATGGATATACTAATACTATGGCGTTGGCTGCATTACCAAATGCATCGGAAATGCCTGCCATTAAGTTCTGTATGGACAAGGGGACAGGTTGGTATTGGTCGGGGAGAAAAGACTTGGAACAAATGTTTGAAACATATAATGGGACCACTGTAGCAAATGCAACAAATGATAATCCGAATGCGATTACTGATTTTGAAAAAGCCAATCGTGCAGCATGGGACCGGGTTGTCAGCAATGCGGGAGGAACTATTATGAATGAGGCTGCGTCATCTTCTACAGGAGATACATATTGGGCTTGTCGTGAGGCTTCGAATGGTGTGAATGGGTTTTATGTACGTTTTGGAAAGCCTATATCTTGGAGCAGTGCAACCTCTAAAAAGAGTTCTTTAAGATACATTCGTGCAGTCCGTTCAATCTCGAAATAATGGTATTAGTATGTATAAGGTATATCAAAAAATAATCTTAGCCTGCTTGTTATTGATTGTTGCCGGCACGGTCTGCGGTCAGCGTGTGACGCAAACGATCAACGATGGTTGGAAGTTCTCCCTTTTTGAGGGAGACGCGTCCACTGCTGACTTTGATGTGTCCGGTTGGACTGACGTTTCCATTCCTCATACTTGGAATGCAAAAGATGCAGAAGATGAAATCCCCGGTTATTTCCGGGGAAAAGGCTGGTACAGGAAAGCCGTGACAGTGGAGGAACTGATTGTCGGTCAAAGAGTTTATCTTTGTTTTGAAGGAGCCAATCAGGAGACAAATGTATTTGTGAATGGAAAGTTGGTAGGGAATCATAAAGGTGGTTATTCTGCTTTTACGTTTGATGTGACTGACTATGTTCATACCGGACGCAATCTGGTAGCAGTGAGTGTTGACAACTCTTATAATCCGGATATTGCTCCTCTTTCGGCAGACTTTACTTTCTTCGGCGGACTTTATCGGGATGTTTATCTGGTGTATACTTCGCCCGTGCAACTGTCTACCACCCATTATGCTTCCAGTGGAGTATATCTCAAAACTGTTGGAATAACAGACGCTCAAGCGGAAGTGTGTGCAAAAACATTCTTGTCCAATGCTTTGAAAAGTAATCAGGCATTGATTCTTGAAACGGAGATTTTGGATACAGACGGCAATAGAGTGGCACTTTCCGCAAAGAAAGTGAATGTGAAGGCAGGGGAGAAGAATGTAGCCTTTGAAGCGTTGATGACTATTGCGCAACCCAAACGGTGGGATGTTGATTCTCCTTATTTATATAAGGTGTATAGCCGTTTGAAGAATAAAAAGGGAGAAGTTCTCGATTGCGTTGTTAATCCGCTGGGAATCCGTGAATATCATTTTGATGCGGAAAAAGGTTTTTTCCTGAACGGGAAATATCGGAAATTGATTGGTACCAGCCGGCATCAGGATTACAAAGGAATGGGGAATGCCTTGCGGGATGAAATGCATATCCGGGATATACAGTTGAGTAAGGATATGGGAAGTAATTTCCTGCGAGTGGCTCATTATCCGCAAGATCCGGTTGTGATGCAGATGTGTGATAAATTGGGGCTGTTGACTTCGGTTGAAATTCCGATTGTAAATGCCATTACTCAAAGTAGGGCGTTTATGGACAACTGTGTGGAACAGGCTACGGAAATGGTTTATCAGAACTATAATTATCCGTCTGTCATCATTTGGGCTTACATGAATGAAGTGCTTTTGCGTCCTCCCTTTAATCCTGACAACAAGAAAGAACGGGCGGAATATATGAAGTCTCTTCATCAAATAGCTTCGGCTGTTGAGGCGCAGATCAGAAGTCTGAACTCGGAACGCTATACCATGTTGCCTTGTCATTCTGCTTCCCAAATCTATCAGGAAGCAGGGATTACTGAATTGCCGATGTTATTGGGATTTAATCTTTATAATGGATGGTATGGTGGTAATTTGGACGGATTTGAAGAGAAACTGGAAGAACTTCACAAGGAGTTTCCTCATAAACCGTTGCTTATTACCGAATATGGGGCGGATGTAGATACTCGTATTCATTCTTTTTCGCCTGTGCGGTTTGATTTTAGTTGTGAGTTTGGCTCTGTCTATCATGAACATTATTTGCCTGAAATTCTAAAGAGGGATTATATCGTGGGGGCTATGGTCTGGAATTTGAATGATTTTTATTCCGAAGCCAGAAGAAATGCCATGCCTCATGTGAACAATAAAGGGTTGGTAAGTACGGATAGAGAACGTAAGGACGGATATTTTCTTTATCAGGCTTATCTGAAAGAGTCACCTGTTCTGCATATTGCTTCTAAATCTTGGAAGAATAGGGCAGGAGCCAGTCGGGATGGAAAGAGTTGTACGCAACCGCTGAAAGTTTATACTAACGCGGATAAGGTGGAGGTCTTTTTGAATGGAAAAAGTTTGGGAGTATATCCGGTAGCAGATAAGGTGGTTTCCGTGGACATTCCTTTTGTAAACGGAAAGAATGTGGTGGATGCTGTGATTGAAAAGGAGGGACGTGAATATCGTGACCAGTATGTTTGTGATTTTAAATGTGTCAATGTGAAGAATGGCTTTACGGAAATCAATGTACTACTGGGTGCTCGACGCTATTTTGAGGACCGGATAGCAGAGATGTGCTGGATACCCGAACAGGCTTATGCAGAAGGTTCATGGGGATATATTGGTGGGGAAGTGGCTCCGAACAAAACTCGTTACGGTTCTTTGCCGGCCAGCGATACAGATATACTGGGGACGGATCAGGATCCTGTCTTCCAGACACAGCGAGTAGGCATTGAAGCTTTTAAGGCAGATGTACCGGATGGTGTTTATGCTGTATATTTGTATTGGACAGAACTTACTTCTGAAAATAAAAGAGAGGCTTTGGTGTATAATTTAGGAAATGATGTGGTGAGGGAGGACTATATTAACCGGGTATTTTCTGTGGATATAAATGGAGTATCTGTTGCCAAACAACTGAATATTGCAGAAGAATACGGTTCCGAACGTGCGGTTATTAAGAAATATATTGTTCCGGTTTCACAAGGAAAGGGGCTTGTCGTTCGTTTTGGAGCGGTGGAGTCTGTGCCCATTTTAAATGCAATACGAATCGTAAAAGAATATTAGATGATGAAAAATAGTATAGTTATATTGTTTTTACTGCTGTTATCCCAGTTTGGTTATGCCCAGGGACGTACATTTAAGGTCACTGCCCGTCCGTGGGTGAAAGGACAGAAAAATCTGCCTTGGAAAGAGTATGATACCCGTACTATTGCTCAATTGGATGGGTTCAAACCTACTGGTAAAGTACGTGTGAATAAGTATGGAAGTGATTTGGATGCTCCCAGGCATCGGGCTACAGGATTTTTCAGGGTAGAACGTATTGGAAATCGATGGTGGATGATTGATCCCGATGGGTATCGGCATTTGCAGAAAGTGGTGGTAGGAGTACGTTTAGGTACTTCCGAACGCAATAAACAAGCAATGCTGGACAAATTCGGTACGGAGGAAAAATGGATCGAAGGAACGGCACGGATGATTCATTCGCTGGGCTTTTCCGGGACCGGCTCCTGGAGTAATGAAGAAGCTATTGCCTCTTACAATGCCTCTCATAAGGAGGTACTGACTCGCTCAATCATTCTGAACCTGATGAGTGGATATGGGAAGAAACGAGGAGGAACTTATCAGTTACCTGGTAATACGGGATATCCTAATCAGTGTATTTTCGTTTTTGACCCGGAGTTCGAAACCTATTGCGATGAGATGGCACAAAAACTGGTCGCAAATAAAACGGATAAAAATATCATCGGCTATTTTTCGGATAATGAACTGCCGTTCGGGCCGAAGAATCTGGAGGGGTATCTGACTTTGAAGAATCCCAATGATCCGGGAAGATTGTATGCAGAATCCTGGTTGAAACAGCAGGGTATTACTTTGCAGCAAATTACGGACGAACATCGGGAAGAGTTTGCGGGGGTAGTAGCGGAACGATACTATAAAGTGGTGTCGGAAGCGATTCGGAAGTATGATCCCAATCACCTTTATTTAGGTAGTCGTCTACATGGAAAACCTAAGTTTATCCGCCAGATTGTGGAAGCGGCAGGCAGGTATTGTGATGTCGTTGCTATTAACTACTATGGTGCATGGACACCGAGTGAGAAGACCATGAAGCATTGGGGCGAATGGGCTCAAAAACCTTTCATCATCACGGAATTTTATACGAAAGGAATGGATTCAGGGCTGGCAAACACAACAGGGGCAGGTTTCACCGTTCAAACCCAGCAGGAACGTGGATATGCCTACCAGCATTTTGTTTTGGGATTATTGGAAAGTGGGAATTGTGTCGGATGGCATTGGTTCCGTTATCAGGATAATGATCCGACAGCAAAAGGGGCAGATCCTTCGAATCTGGACTCTAACAAAGGGCTGGTAGATAATGAATACAATCTTTATAAACCGTTGGCTGATGCTATGAAAGAATTGAATATCAACGCTTATCGTTTGGCTGACTGGTTCGACCAACAATCAACTAATAATAAATAAAATACATACCATGAAAAAACTATTTATATTGGGAACTTTTCTGTTTATAAGTTCTATTCCTATGGTGTCTTGTACGGATGATGATGATAAAGATCCTAATTTTATGCCTCCTGACATAGTGATGGGAGGGGGAGATGTAGAGTCGGAATATCCGGAAGATTTGCCTGCTCCCGGAGCTTCTGTGATGTATACTCCGTCATTAAATGCCAATATGTATCGTCCTATCAGTGTTAAGTATTCCAGTGCTTATCCGCCTATATCTAGTTGGAAAACAGAGAATACACGTATTATTGCGTATATGGACGGGTATAAGCCGGCTATTAAAACGTTGAAAGCGTATCAGGAGTCGGTTAATAAATACGGAAGTTCGACTACACTTCCGAAACAGGCGGCTACGGGAAGATTTTATACGAAGAAAATAGACGGACGTTGGTGGTTGGTTGATCCGGAAGGTTGTCTGCATCTGGAGCGTAGTGCGACTTCTTTGCGTAAGGGAACTTCTAGTCGTAATAAAACGGCCTGGAATAGCAGGTTTGGAGCTGATGAGAAATGGTTATCTACTACTCAACGTGAATTGAGTGAGATCGGCTTTCACGGTACAGGTGCTTTCTGCACAGGAACTTATTCACTGATTCAGACTCATAATGTTTCCAATCCGAGCAGTCCGTTAACTTTGGCGCCTTCATTTGCTTTTTTAAGCCAGTTCAAGAGTGCGAAGTCTTATAATTATCCCGGAGGAAGCGATGATAACGCGGCAGGTCTTGTGTTTTATAATGGATGGGCTGAATGGTGTGAATCATATTTGGCAGGTAGTGCTTTCGCAGATTATTTGCGGGATCCTAATGTGTTAGGTTTCTTTTCAGATAATGAGATAAACTTCTCTTCAAACAGTTCCCGGATTTTGGATCGTTTTCTGGCTATCAGTAACTCAAGTGATCCGGCTTATGTTGCGGCGAAAGCTTTTATGGATTCTAAAGGTACGCAAAGTGTGACGGATGACTTGAATAATGAGTTTGCCGGGATTGTAGCAGAGAAATATTATAAAGCAGTGAAAGAGGCAGTGAAGAAAGTAGATGATAAGTTGCTTTATCTGGGAACTAGATTACATGGAACTCCTAAATACATGGAAGGAGTAGTGAGAGCTGCCGGAAAATATTGTGATGTTATTTCTATCAATTATTATAGTCGTTGGAGTCCTGAACTGACAACAGCGATTGCTGATTGGGCTAATTGGGCGGACAAACCGTTTCTTGTAAGTGAGTTTTATACGAAAGGGGTGGAGGACTCTGATCTGAATAACCAGTCGGGAGCCGGATATTCTGTCCCTACACAAAACGAGAGAGCTTATGCTTATCAGCATTTTACATTAGGATTGCTTGAAGCTAAGAATTGTGTTGGCTGGCATTGGTTCAAATACCAGGATGATGATGGTACGGACAATTCGTCGAAACCTGCTAATAAAGGTCTTTATGATAATTCTTATCAACTCTTTCCTTATCTATCTTTCTTTTCCCGCGAATTGAATTTTAATGCGTATGATTTGATTCAGTATTTTGATAAATAGGTGTTGTTTGTTTCTATATAATATTTGAGAGGAAAAACAAAGTGCGAATTTTACAGGATTAGTTTTGGTTAAAGCTATACTGCAAAATTCGCACTTCTTATTTCTAAATGAATAATCAATGTCTTATCAGAGTAGAGTATCATCTGATAGACAAATGAATATCGGTAGTGAAAAATTAGTTATGTACTAACGTACCTATCTCTTCTCCACTGATAACCTTCTTTAAGTTGCCTACTGTGTCCATATCAAATACGACGATTGGCAGATTGTTTTCTTTACACATACAAGTCGCTGTCAAATCCATGACTTTCAAACCACGTTTCAGTACTTCATCGTATGTAATATCGTCGAATTTGGTAGCGGTAGGATCTTTTTCGGGATCAGCCGTGTAAATGCCATCTACACGACTGAAGCAATAACAGGAACAGAAACATTTTCAGCTATAATCTTTGTAAGTTCAATGTCATAGCCCTGCTTCACTCCGTCACAATCCATACTTGTAAGCAAAATCTCTCCTGCTCCAAGTTTATCAACCTTCATTGCCCATTCAACAGCATCCATGCCCATATCCACACGTCCACCGTTCTTGTATATATTCCAGCCGCTACCATCTTCACGTCTCTTAGCGTCAATGGCAACTACAACGCACTGACTTCCAAACTTGTCAGCCGCTTCACTTATAAGATTAGGATTCATAATAGCTGATGAATTAATTGAAATCTTGTCAGCGCCCTCTCTTAAAAGTTCCTTAAAATCATCCACAGTTCTAATTCCTCCACCAACAGTAAACGGAATAAAAACCTGTTCTGCCACTCTTCTTACCAAATCCGTAACAGTATGTCTATGGTCAGAAGACGCAGTAATATCTAAAAATACAAGTTCATCCGCTCCTGCCTTGTTATAAGCTTTTGCAACTTCAACAGGATCACCTGCAGATCGGAAGAGCACACGTCTGAACTCCAGTCACGCCAATATCTCGTATGCCGTCTTCTGCT
>ENA-USYR01000609-USYR01000609.1-human-gut-metagenome-genome-assembly--contig:-NODE-609-length-18295-cov-38.400648_pt1 | contig 18295 bp, 18 predicted proteins | sample MGYA00250064_ERZ773510 | MGnify/ENA primary metagenome ERZ773510 (study PRJEB29103, sample SAMN06112082) | human gut metagenome | biome: human gut; feature: ankylosing spondylitis patient; material... | reverse complement strand
TTTTTTTTTTTTAATGATACGGCGACCACCGAGATCTACACTCTTTCCCTACACGACGCTCTTCCGATCTAGAAAAATAGATTACAAAATCAATGAAAAAGATACAGGAAAAACAGTAGAAGGCTTTTTGAAGGAGCATGGCTACACACATCAGGTGCTTGTCAGGCTGAAGCAGACAGACCATGGCATACTAAGAAACGGTATATGGGCCTATACAAACGAAAGGCTGTGTAAGGATGATTTAATCACAGTCCAAATTGTAGAAAACGAGTGCTCTGATAATATAGCACCTGTAAATCTGCCTCTTGATATAGCATACGAGGACGATGATATCATAGTAATAAACAAACCGTTTGATATGCCTGCCCATCCCTCCGCCGGAAACCATGACAACACGCTTGCAAATGCGCTCATGTACTATTATGGCAGTCAGAACAAGCCGTTTGTATACAGATGCATAAACAGACTGGACAGAGATACCACAGGGCTTACAATTGTCGCAAAGCACGCACTTGCAGGCGGGATACTTGGCAACGCTGTCGCAAAGCGTGCCATACACCGGACATACTACGCCGTCTGCAGTGGGTGTACACCTGCATGCATGCGCATCAGTGCTCCGATTGCAAGAAAGGATGCTTCCACCATAGAGCGGTGTGTTGATTTCAAACGCGGTGAATATGCAGTAACCGACTTTATCAGAATCAAATATAACCCGGATAATAATTTATCGCTTGTCAAGCTAAGACTTCTTACCGGACGCACTCACCAGATACGCGTTCATATGAAGTATATCGGTTTTCCACTGATAGGTGACTTTTTATATAATCCAGACTATACATATATATCCAGACAGGCACTGCACTCAGGGCGTCTTGTTTTCACGCACCCTGTTACAGGACAAAAAATGAACCTCATATCTGATATTCCATCAGACATGAAGTCCCTGTTCTAGTTGATTTATTTTATCCTTTTCGTATGGGATATGCCCTTTTAAAACCTCTTTTTTTATGTAGCTGTAAGTATATTCTTCTCCCTTTACAGAGAGCATGACAAGCAGAGCCAGCATAATCAGATTATCCGGATTCTTGTATTCCGGCAAGTCGGCCAAACGTAAGATGCGCTTCAATACCTGCTGGCAATGATACCGCCCCTGCTCTGTGTCTATGTATAGAATCTTCCGCTTATTTTCGGGAAATGTAGACCGGTAATGAAGTACGGTGCTGTTATTCAACGCCGATGCGACAATGGCTGAAACGTTGAAAGTTTTCTTGCTTTTGGCTTTTCCGATGGAAGCACTGAAGTTTCCCAATGTTCCGATAACAGTATCGTCCACCATCAGAACCACCGGGGAGTGTTCGTATGTACTTGTTACGCTTATTGTTGACTCCGCCATATAAGCGGCCAATTCTTCAGGAGAAAGAATAATAGTGTCTGTCTTTTCCATCGCTACCAGTTTTTAGGGTTCGGTTTACGGCGATGGGAGGCGAGCAAAGACTCATTCTCGTCCTCGAAACTTTGCGGAGCCGGATTCTTCCGGGAAGATTCCAGCCATCTATCCAGTTCGTCACGATAGATGTAGAGACGCTTTCCCTGTTTTATAACCGGAATATCGTCTTTCTTGACCTTGTAATAAAAGGTCGACAACGGCATTTTAAGATAGTTGCAAGCCTCCTGTACGGTCATGGGGACGTGCGTGTTCTCTTTGGTTTCGTACTGCTTGGAAAGTTTCTCCGTAAGCAGGTTTTCCATACTTGCGATTCTGTCGCATAGTTCGCCTACCACATTCGGCAGGTCGTTGAATGTCAGTTGGTCTTTTTCCATATTATAACTATTTTAATCGTTTAACATGCTGCGAACCAACTCAATGAAACCTTGCAGAACAATACAGACCGGATTAATTATTTCGTCTGCATACTTTTTTTATTGCGAGTCATCATTATCTACATCTAAATGGAAGCGATAGTCGCCTTTATCTGGTACATCAATGGGAATCTGGCTTGGAACATTATCCCGTAAATTAAGTTTAAGATATTCAAGGGTCGCGTTTACGAGTTCGTATGGAAATGATTCTTTGATAAAAACGGCTCTTTTCGCCAAGGGTACTCCCAAGCGTTCACCGACATTCCATGCCAAATGGCGAAGTCCAGGCGACCTCAGCGGATTGTCTATATTGGAACGAATCGGTTTATATGACTCAGGTTGATCGTAAGCCATATACTCTATATTGGAAATGAGGGTGGCAATATCCTCTTTGGAGAGATAGGGGGCAGTCTTGACGGTTACATATTCCCGAATCGCATCCATGATTTCCGCTTGCCTTTCAGTCTCTTTCTTTTTGAGTTCCACCAATATGGAATCATATTTATTCAAATGAGAATCTTGCGGACAATCAGAGTTTACAGTATCTTGATTCGACTGTTGAGATGGAGGACACTCCTGTTCAGGCAAATCCATCGGTTGCTCGATGGGCAGTGTTTCAGTAGCATCCGTAGATTCTATGGCGTTCTCTGATTTTACAATAGGGGTATATGGTTCGCCCAAAGAGAAGTTGATAGGATTTTTTGTCAGCCAGTTATAGAAAAATTTGTGCAGGAGTCCGCACAATATGATAGCTATTACCAGTCCAAGGATGACTGGAGTCGTTATACGCATGATATTGATGTCATGGCAAAGGCAAAGATAAGTATCTATGGCCGCATAAATGATAACGGACAGTGCGAGGATAAAACTTATCTTTTTAGTCTGAATTTGTTTTTTATTCGTCATAGTCTGCAAGTATTTGGAATCGTTTCGCGCTAAAGATATAATCGATATTCCAGATAGTTGCAATAAAGAGACTGATAGTTACCACGTATCATGCTAAATATCACGGTCAGAGTATGATTTTTCACCTAAAATCATACTCTGACCGCAGAAATCGAGGACAAAGCAGCTGTCAGTCTTGCCGTGTCAGGGTGATTTTCTTGCTGGCTTCACGTTTGTTGACATCCACGACTTTGATATACCTTTGAGTGGTGGTGATACTCTTGTGCGCCATGATGCTCTGTATGGTGCGGATGTCCGTCCCTGCAGCTGCTTGTAGCGTCGCAAATGTTCTACGATACGAGTGAAATGTTATGTTCTTGGTAATTCCGGCAGAACGAATCCATTCTTTCATCGGTATTTGCGTCCAACTGCGCATAAGCCCCTTGAATACCAAACCCTTCTTTTCAGAATTATAGCCAATCAATCCCAAAGCTTCTTCACTGATGGGAATGATGTCTTCCGCCTTGTTCTTTTGCGTAATGATGTGTACGCATTTCCCACCGGCAGAATAGTCCACGATGTCTTCCCAACATAGCGAGAGAATGTCACTGATGCGCAAGCTGGTCATACAGGAAAACAGCGATGCCGTTTTCAGAATAGGTTTCTTGCAAGGTGTCTCAGTCAATTTGTACAATTCCTCAACTGACAGGGCCTCTTTCATTACATCTTCTGTCTCTATCTTTTCCAAGAAATCATTGACATTGGTCTTTATCATCCCATTACGATAGAGTATTTTCAGGAAACCTCTGAAAGTAGACCAGTATCCTGATGCGGAGTTCCGTGTGATACGTCCGTTACGCCTTAGCTTCTTGGCACTCAGCAGATATTCCCGAAACTTGTTACAGAGGTCGATGTCAATCTCTTCAAAAGTGCATTTATCATGTACGAAGTTACTGAAATGCAGATAGACAAACTCCCATTTCTGGTCATGCTTACGGAGCTGCTTGCGATAATACTCCAGAAAGTCTGCCTTGAGTTTGTACTTGTCAAAGAAGTCATACCGTTCATTGACTACCGACTCGAACCTGCGGCAACGGATGGCTTCGGCTTTCTCGGTCATTACCTCGTTGAAATTCTGTTCACGTTTGTTTCTCGGATTGGCATAGATATAAATACCAAGCGATTCATGACGGATAACTTTCATTGTCTCTTTGTCTCGATACCCCGGATAATAATCCAGATAGAAAGACATCATCCTGCCTTTTAGCGGACGTGTCCTTAATGTCACGGTCTTGCATTCATGCATAATGTTATATTTTTATGGTTATTATTAATTCGTCGGCGAAACTCTATAATGTAATCATGCAGATTACCTACAGCAGGGATTAATTTTTGAATAATTTACGGATAGTCATAAATTAGACTATTTGCGGACACCCATTACCCGGTCAAACTCCACTTTCAGGAATCTGACGAACCGTCCGTTCTTCTCACGGTTGATCTGATGGAATTGCAGAATACCGTAAACCGAATCACGAGAGAGCTTGAATTTCTCCATCGCCTCCTTGACGGTGTAGTATTCCGCCTTGCTCTCCTGCTCGGAACTCTTCGAGAGGTCGAAGTGGAGCTTTGAGTAGAATATCTGCCCATGCTCCTTCTTGGATGGAATGTTGTTCCGATACACCTGCGAACGGATGGCGACACGTGTCATGCCGTACTTTTCCTGAATTTCTTCGGGCGTGTACCATTCGGTCAGGTCGGAATCCACTTCGTATTTGGCAAAGGCGGCATCGATATGTTTCTTGCTGTAATAGTTGAACTGGCGAATTCGTACCTTCGGAACTTTGTGCTGCCGTGTATAAGTCCACACCCATTTGGCGTTGACCTTATATTTCTCTGCAATTTCTTCAGCGGTATAATACTCGGTGATGCCGAAATCTTCTTTGGGCATTATACGTTCATAAGGTTTGGTTTTCATCATCAGTTCGATGTCCGCACGGCGGATGAGCGACTTCTTGCCGCTGATGCGTGAAGCCCGAAGTTTCGATTCCTTTACCAATTTATATATGTATTGCCGAGTTACGCCCATCAGTTTTGCTGCTTGGGCAAAAGAGAAGAAATCCTGTCCCTCGGCGGCTTGTCGAGGTTGCAATAATTCTTGCGACCGTTTCAACTGTCGCTTACGTTCCCGGATGCGCTCCTTGTAGCCAAGATTGGAACACTGGTGGCTACAATAACAGGTCGTTGTTTTTTGAGCTATGAATGGTTTTCCACACCATTGGCAAATCTTTCTTACTTCCATATTTTCCTCCTTTACATTGGGGATAATTTCGCCTTATTTCTCCCGATTTTTGTCAATACATGTAAACCACTGTCAACACACGTCAACTAATGCGTCACTGTGACATTCGGGCTAACCGTGAATTTCTGTCGCGGTAGAAATATGATAGAAAAATATAGATAAAAACCGTTATCTCCAAATACGGACTGGAAAGTGTTAAAATATAAAAGTCGCTGAAATACAGCGACTTTATTCTAAATGGTTATAGTTAGTTATGGCTGTTTACAAGCCATCACTTGCCGATGCAAAAATGTTGAAAGATATTTTGAAGCACCATATCATTCGTAACCTCCCCCGCTATGTCCGAAATAAAGAAGATACACTCTCGTATATCTTGCGAAAGAAAATCTCCGGAAATCTGCGAATCAAGTCCGTTTTGTACTCTATGAATAGCTTCCAAAGCTTTGTTTAAAGCTTCGTAATGCCTTACATTTGTTACAATAATATCATTCTGTGTCACTGTAGGCAAGTGTGCTGCATCAATAAGCATTTTTTGTAACTCACTTGTATTCTCCCGTTGTTTGGCCGAGATGAAAATAGATTCCGTAGATTCTTTGGGGAAGTCTTTTAATAAAGATAATAAATCCTCTTTCTGTTTACCTTCAATCAAATCAGCCTTATTGAATACAACAATCAAATGTTTTCCTTCGCAACGTGGAATTATTTTCTCCGATAACTGTTCAATTTGAGAGGCGGCATTCACAGCATCTATCATCCAAAGAACAATCTCCGCCTGATCCAACTTCTGAAAAGTCCGTTCAATACCCAAACTTTCAATCGTGTCATTGGTTTCCCGGATTCCGGCGGTATCAATGAACCGGAAAGTGATTCCTCCGATATTGACAGTATCTTCGATTACATCACGTGTTGTCCCGTGAATATCACTGACAATGGCTTTATCCTCATTCAATAATACATTCAGTAAAGTCGATTTTCCGGCATTTGTTTCACCGATGATAGCTACGGGAACACCATTCTTAATGGCGTTGCCGACACTAAATGAATGAGCCAACCGTGAAATGACCTGTTCAATTTCATCTGCCAGTTTCCTTAATGCCGAACGATCGGCAAATTCCACATCCTCTTCGCTGAAATCCAACTCCAATTCAATCATGGAAGTGAAATTCAACAACTTGTTGCGTAGATCTGTCAGCTCTTTACTGAATCCACCCCGCATCTGGCTCATTGCCAATCGGTGAGTGGCAGCAGATGAAGAAGCAATCAAGTCCGCCACAGCTTCTGCCTGACTTAAATCCATCTTTCCATTGAGGAAAGCACGTTGTGTATATTCTCCCGGCTGGGCCATGCGGCAACCGTTTTTAATAAGCAACTGCATTACCTGTTGAAGAATATAAGTGGAACCATGACACGTGATTTCCGTGCTGTCTTCTCCCGTATATGAATGAGGAGCACGGAAAAGGCTGACGAGCACTTCATCAATCATCTCATCTCCGTCATAAATACGTCCGAATGTCAAAGTATATGGTTTTTGTTCGCTCAATAATTTGCCAGCTTTGGCTGGCTTGAAGATGCTGCCGGTAATAGAAATAGCTTCCGGACCGGAAACGCGGATGCTTCCGATAGCACCGCCTTGAGCGGTAGCGATGGCACAGATAGTATCTTGAATCATTCTTTTTTCTTTTTGGATGAGCAAAGATAATTGTTTCTAAGTAAAAAACAGAAAATTGAGCACAACTTGTGCTTTATTTGTTTATATTTGCTGCCGTGCAGTGGTACACCAAACAAAATAAAACAATAATGCTTATGGAACCAGCGATTAATTTATATTCTTCCAATGAAAAGAGTGAACTCATACGGGAGAACTCACAAGAAATACTTTCTGTCCTTGCAGCTCATCAAATAGCTTTGTGGGAATATGATATCATTACGGGCAAATGCTCCTTTTCAAACGATTATTTTTTTACACTGGGATTAAAGGATGCCGGGATCATTTTTGAAGATATAGATGATTTCTATCGGTTTATTCATCCGGAAGATATTGAATTCTATAAACAAGCCTTTGCAGAAATGCTTTCATCAGACTCTAAGACCTCACAAATTAGAGTTCGTTGTATAAGTGAACAAGGGAAAGTAATTTGGCTGGAAGATCATTTTCTGTCTTACAAAGAGAGTTGCGAAAGTCATCCGGGTAAACTGCTGGCATATACGGTGAACGTCACTTCACAATGCGAAAAGGAGCAACATATCAAATATCTGGAAGAGTATAATCGCAAAATAATTGAAGCATTGCCGGAATTCATTTTTATTTTTGATGATAATTTCTTTATTACCGATGTCCTGATGGCACCGGGAACGATATTGCTTCACCCTGTGGAAGTGCTACGCGGAGCAGATGGACGATCTATTTATTCACCGGAGGTTAGCGACTTGTTTATTTGTAACATTAGGGAATGTTTGCGTGATGGTAAGTTGAAGGAAATAGAATATCCGCTTGAAGTGGATGGAAGTCTGCATTATTTTCAGGCACGTATCGCCCCCTTTGAAGGAAACAGGGTACTTGCGTTGATACATGATATCGGAGACCGGATTCAGCGTTCGCAGGAATTGATCGAAGCTAAACGTCGTGCGGAAGATGCTGATAAAATGAAGTCGGTCTTTTTAGCTAATATGAGCCATGAAATTCGTACTCCGTTGAATGCTATTGTCGGTTTTTCGGAGATTATCGCAGTGACAGAAAGTGAAGAAGAGAAAATGGAGTATCTGGAAATTATTCAGAAAAACAGTAACTTGTTATTACAGTTAATCAATGATATTTTAGACCTTTCCCGTATTGAATCCGGCAAATCGGAAATGCATTTCCAGCAGGTTGAGATTGCAGGACTAGTGGAAGAAGTGGAAAAAGTGCACCAGCTGAAGATGAAGTCGAATGTAGAATTGAAAGTGATTCGTCCCGAAGGAGAATACTGGACTTCTACTGATCGTAACCGTGTGATGCAGGTATTGTTCAATTTCTTGTCGAACGCGATTAAAAATACGGAAAAGGGAAGTATAACTTTAGGCTTGAAACATGAAGGACCCTGGCTGAAACTGTATGTCAGCGATACGGGTTGTGGTATATCCAAAGAGAAACTCCCTCAAATTTTCACCCGGTTTGAGAAACTGAATGATTTTGTGCAAGGCACCGGATTAGGGCTTTCAATTTGTAAAAGCATTGTAGAACGACTGGGCGGCCGTATCGAAGTAACTTCAGAATTAGGGCAGGGGAGTATGTTTGCACTCTATTTACCCTATCAGGAAATACCGAAGGAGGTTGTCGAAAGAAGACTTCCGCATAAGAAGAATGTCGATGAGGATAAACGTAAAAAGATATTGGTGGTAGAAGACATTGAGTCGAACTTTGCCCAACTTAATATTCTTCTGAATAAGGAATATATTATTTCATGGGTACGCAACGGACAGGAAGCCATCAATAGTTTTATCCGCGAAAAGCCGGATTTGATTCTGATGGATATTCGTATGCCGATCATGGACGGTATTCAAGCCACTGAAAAGATCCGTACTATTTCTCTGACTGTGCCTATTGTTGCAGTGACCGCGTATGCTTTCTATACTGAACAGCAACAGGCTATTCAGGCAGGATGCAACGCTGTTATCTCAAAGCCCTATTCTTTGGAAAGGTTGAAAGAGACAATAGAATCTTATATCGGATAATTAATTTTCTAAAAGAGAACTAACATTCTGAATGTTGTAGTGTTATTTATTATATAGTAGTAACATTATAATATATTAGAATATGGAGAAAGTAAAAAAGATAGTCCTTATCGGGGCAAGCGGCTTTGTGGGCTCTGCCCTTCTGAATGAAGCATTGAATCGTGATTTCGAGGTTACGGCAGTAGTTCGTCATCCGGAAAAGATAAAGATAGAGAATGAAAATCTGAAAGTGGTGAAAGCCGATGTCTCCGCGCTTGATGAAGTGGCTGCCGTTTGTAAAGGTGCAGATGCGGTTATTAGTGCATTCAATCCGGGATGGAATAATCCTGATATATACGATGAAACAATCAAAGTTTATCTGACCATTATTGATGGAGTGAAGAAAGCGGGTGTTAATCGCTTTTTGATGGTGGGCGGTGCCGGTTCTTTGTTTATCGCTCCGGGCTTGCGTCTGATGGATTCCGGTGAAGTACCCGAAAATATATTGCCGGGAGTGAAAGCTCTAGGAGAGTTTTATCTGAACTTTTTAAAGAAAGAAAAAGAAATAGACTGGGTATTTTTCTCTCCGGCAGCGGATATGCGTCCGGGAGTACGTACAGGACGTTATCGGTTGGGAAAAGATGATATGATTGTAGATATTGTAGGAAACAGCCATATCTCTGTTGAAGATTATGCCGCCGCCATGATTGATGAACTGGAATATCCGAAACACCACCAGGAGAGATTTACGATTGGTTATTAATAAAAAAACAATGGCTTGAATCCACACATATTATCAGTGAAAGATTCAAGCCATTATACCTTCTTTTAATTGCAATTTTATTCTTTCGATTACAATTTAATTCTCCTGAATATAGATTTATATCCTGTCAAGTACTGTCTTAATTAGCGTATCGATTGTATTCTTATATCCGGTGTTGGCCTCTTTGATAAGTCGGTTGGCTATCACCATGCAGACGGTCATTGCCTTGTGTCCCATCAACCGGCTAAGTCCTGCCAAAGCCGAACTTTCCATTTCGAAGTTGGTAATTTTGTAACCTTTATATTCGAACGCTTCAATCTTATCATTCTGTTTCGGGTCTGCTAACGGGATACGAAGTTCACGTCCTTGAGGACCGAAGAAACCTCCGGCAGCGATTGTCACTCCACGTACCATGTCGTCTTTGGCGATCCGGTCAATCAATTCTTCATTGGCATCAATGACGTAAGGAGCAGGAGCGCACATATTTCCCGACCACCCCATGTGATTGAGGAAAGCACGTTCGAAAGGCAAATCGCATACGGCATTACGTCCGGCATAGAAATTCAGTAACCCGTCGAAACCGATGGACTTTTGCGAACATACAAAAGTTCCGACAGGCGTATTGGGTTGTAGGCCGCCACATGTGCCGATACGCACTAATTCCAGTTGGCGGAACTGATCCTTTTCTTCACGGGTGACAAAGTCGATATTGGCGAGTGCATCTAATTCATTCATTACGATGTCGATGTTATCGCAACCGATTCCTGTAGAGACTACCGTAATCCGTTTACCTTTGTAAGTACCCGTGATGGTTTTGAATTCGCGGCTTTCCACTTCACATTCTTTGTTTTCGAAATGAGAAGCTACGAGTGCTACACGTCCGGGGTCACCTACCAGGATTACTTTATCTGCCAACCATTCGGGTTTTACGTGAAGATGGAATACTGAACCGTCTTCATTGATTATCAATTCAGAGGATGGAAAGTACTTTTTCATGTCATTGAAAGGTTTTAGTTTTATAATAGGATTGTATCTATAAATAGAAACGCCGGAACCGGATTTAAGTTCAGAAGAAGTCTCTTTCTTTTTCCATAGGAAAGGGGAGAACGTCTTACGACTGAAATAAAATCGGATTCCGGCGTTTGTGAACGATTATTTGCTCAATGGCTGATTGCCAGCATTGCCTGTTGTCGGCTTGGCGATATTCTCACGCATGGAAGTATCAGCTTCGATATTCTTCATGCGATAATAATCCATGATGCCTAAGTTTCCACTGCGGAAAGCTTCAGCCATTGCTTTAGGAACTTCAGCTTCTGCTTCAATCACTTTGGCACGAGCTTCCTGTGCTTTTGCTTTCATTTCCTGTTCGGAAGCTACTGCCATAGCACGGCGCTCTTCAGCTTTTGCCTGTGCAATATTCTTATCTGCATTAGCCTGATCGATTTGCAGAGCCGCACCGATGTTCTTACCTATGTCGATGTCCGCAATATCAATAGACAGAATCTCGAAAGCAGTTCCTGCGTCCAGACCTTTACGAAGTACAAGTTTAGAGATAGAATCCGGATTCTCCAATACCGATTTATGGTTTTCAGAAGAACCGATAGACGAAACGATACCTTCACCTACACGGGCAAGGATCGTATCTTCACCTGCACCACCGACCAGCTGGCGGATATTGGCACGTACTGTAACACGAGCCTTAGCTATCAACTGGATACCGTCTTTCGCAACAGCCGTTACAGGAGGAGTATCAATCACTTTCGGGTTTACAGACATCTGTACAGCTTCGAATACGTCACGTCCTGCCAGGTCGATAGCAGTAGCCATCTGGAAAGGCAATTCGATGTTGGCTTTCGATGCCGATACTAAGGCGTGAACTACCTTTTCTACGTGTCCGCCAGCCAGATAATGGGCTTCCAGTTCGTCGCGGGTGATATTTTTCAGACCGGCTTTGTGGGCTTCGATCATTCCCGGAACGATGATATACGGCGGAACGTTACGTATACGCATTAAGAATAGTTGTATCAGCGAGATGTTAACTCCCGAAACTTTAGCCGACAACCAAAGGAAGAACGGCACGTAATGGAAAAATATTATCAAGAAGATAATACCTCCGGCTATCAGAAAGATAGGCAAGTAGAAAGATGATTCCATTGATGTTTTTATTAAGTGAATATTATTCTTTGTGTTTCTCAACCATGATTGTACCGTCGGTGATCCGGCTTACGATTATCGGAGTCTTCTCATTGAGGAACCCGTCTATTGACTTTACCTCTACAATTTTTCCGTTAATCTCGGCATAACCGATTTGTGCCAGGCGGGTAGTACTGATTCCTATATCACCCACTTTGACGCTATCTTCTGCGCTACGGTCTACTTTTGAATCGATATCTTTTTTCAACGCCAGTTTGTCCAGCATTTTCGATCGCATAAACCAAATCAGTGATCCGATGCAGGCAACCGTTGATATGCCAAGAGTGACAAATCCTCCTGCCATACCTAAATTGGTGAATGCATAGTAGTTGGCATACAGGATGCAAACCAATGCAGAAATTCCGGCCAGACTAATGCCCGGGATGACGAACAGTTCTACCAGAAACAGTATGACTGCGGCAATAATGAGAACGGCGATAATGAGTATATCCATAGTTCAGAGTTATTATTTATTTTGTTTTTTCTGCATTACGTACATTCACTTCGAGAGCATCGAGTTCTTCGGACATTTGCAGTATCCGCTTTTCGAGGTCGAGAATGGCAGGAGCCATTTTGGCTTTTCCCTGTTGGTTGGCACCGGCATATTGTTGACGAAGGCCGTTCAGCTTTTCTTCTTGTTGATAATAGTCTTTTTCCATCTGCTGATAGCGTTGGAAAAGTGTCTTGGCTTTTGCGGATTTAAAGTCGCTCATCAGATAGTAAGTCGTATGGTCGTCAATGACAAACTCAAAGTCCATGGCACGGCGTTCTTTGGGCTTATGACTGATAGCAGCTTTCAATCGTTGCAGTGCTTCGGTAACCGCTTGTTTATCCTTCCAGGTTTCTTTCAGCGAATGAATCTGTGCCAGACGAATGATCTCTTGCTGCTCCATTGCTTCATAATTATAAGTCTGTTTGGAAGTGTTAGGGATGAATACATAAATACATACCTTTCCTTCCGGTTGGAAACGGTCGGAAGCAAACCATCCGAGGTTGTTGTATTCATCGATGACGTACATATAATCGTTGTACGGCGAGTTGAACGGCATACCCACATTTTCCGGAACAAGATAAGTGTCGGTATTCGTGTTGTAGCGAGTGACAAAAATATCATAGCCACCCAATCCCTCGCCATCGCTGGCGTAATAAACGGTGACTCCATCCGATAGAACAAACGGATAATTCGCATTCCCGGAAGCATTGATACTACCCGGTAACGGACGTCCGTCACTCCATTCATTTAACAACTTGTTCTTTGAAAAGATATCAAGATTACCTTTCTCGCCCTTTTCGCTATAATAAATTTTATTTCCGATTTCTGTTTCATAAACAGTTCCCGGATGATCTCCTTCTGTCTTGAAGAATTCATTGAAAGTAAACAGTTTGCCCGATTCTTCGCTGATCTTGTAAGCGTTCAGGAAAGTTGCTTTGTCCACAACGAAACTGTCGATGATACATACTTCCTCAACCCCCTTCAACATACGAAGCTCAGATTTGCTTTTCTCCAGAAGTTTCTCCGCTTCTTCCGTCGGTTTCTTGCGTTTACTTAAGTCTGCGATGTATTCTTCAAAGCAGTTCACGGCATCTTCGAAGCGGTACGTCTCATTATATGCTTGTCCCAAATAGAGTTGTCCACCGGTGATACGTTTCTTTACCGCTATTTCAAGAGGTTTCACCGCCTCTTCCGCCTCTCCGGTTTTCAGGCAACATACGCCATACCAATAATTATAATTCCCGTTCGACGGTTGTGATTTAGTATACTTCTTAAAAACTGGTTTGGCTTGTTCGTACTCACCTTTGGTAAATAAGGTGCGTGCCTGTTCCAACGTTTGTGCAGAGACTTCGCAAAGGAAGAGGCTGCAAATTAAAAATAGAATATATTTTCCTTTCATCGTTTTGAGCGTTTATGAGTGACGGGTAGATTGAAAACATCGCTGCTTTCGGGCACCGGTCCATTTATCAATTGTTCAAAAGTACAAATTTATTAGAAATAAACCCTTTTTCAGTGATTCTATTATGTTAATTCTTCTTTAAATCATTCTTTTCGCTTACTTTTGCAGCCGATTTTTAAAGATATGACACAATTTACGGAAGAAGAGAAAATCATTCGCCGCATTGAACGGCGGTTTAATAAAGGAGTGGTGCAATATGGATTGATAGAAGAAGGAGACAAAATCCTTATCGGACTATCGGGAGGAAAAGATTCGTTGGCGCTTGTGGAACTGTTGGGGAGACGCGCACGTATCTATAAACCTCGCTTTTCTGTCGTTGCCGTCCATGTAGTGATGAAGAATATTCCTTATCAGAGTGATACGGAATATTTGAAAGCGCACTGTGAGACGTATGGAGTTCCCTTTGTGCAGTATGAGACAGCTTTTGATCCTGCTACCGACACACGTAAATCTCCCTGCTTCCTCTGTTCATGGAACCGTCGGAAAGCCCTGTTCACAGTTGCTAAGGAACACGGATGCAATAAAATCGCTCTCGGTCACCATATGGATGATATTTTGGAAACTTTATTGATGAATATCACTTATCAGGGAGCTTTCAGTACAATGCCGCCCCGGTTGGTGATGAAGAAGTTTGATATGACAATTATTCGTCCGATGTGTCTGGTTCATGAAGCCGATTTGGTAGAATTGGCAGCTTTGCGTCATTATCAGAAGCAAGTGAAGAATTGTCCTTATGAATCGCAGTCCAGCCGGAGTGATATGAAAGGTATTTTGAGGCAACTGGAAGCGATGAACCCGGAGGCGCGTTACAGTCTTTGGGGAAGTATGACCAATGTACAGGAAGATTTATTACCGGATAAAATAGATTAATTTGAATAGATTGTTATGAAAGGATTCTATACCATTTTGTTGCTGATCGTATCTAATGTCTTTATGACATTCGCCTGGTACGGACATTTAAAGATGAAACAGGAGTACAGTTGGTTCGCAGCTCTTCCGCTGATTGGTGTGATTGCGTTCAGTTGGGCAATCGCTTTTTTTGAATATTCCTGTCAGATACCGGCCAATCGCATCGGCTTTATAGGCAATGGAGGCCCGTTTTCGTTGATGCAACTGAAAGTCATCCAAGAGGTGATAACACTTGTTATTTTTACAGTGTTTACTACAATCTTCTTTAAAGGTGAGGCTTTACATTGGAATCATCTGGCTGCATTTGTCTGTCTGATTGCAGCAGTGTATTTCGTGTTTATGAAATAGATATTTGCCAATTAAATAGAGGTTCTGTTTTACTCAAGTAGAACCTCTGTTTGTATAATATATATATATTACGGAGTAGTTATGTATTTTTTCATTCCCTCCGTATAATAAGTCTTGAATTCTCCGTCTTCTCCGCTATAGATAAAGTAGGCGTCAATCGTTGTATCCGCTTTGCAGAAAGCTTCCGCTTCTTCCAGTCCCATCACCATGAAGGCGGTGGCAAGGGCATCGGCAGTCATACAGTCTTTGGCGATTACCGTAGAGGACAAGATATTGTGTTGTACCGGATAGCCAGTTCTAGGGTCAATCGTATGGGCGTATTTCTTCCCATCCTTATAATAATAATTACGATAGTTTCCGGAAGTAGCCAAGCCTAAATCTGTTATCTCAAGAATTGTCTGTAAGTCTTGGTTTACGGCCAGTGAATCGTCGATGGGCTTATTGATTCCAATGCGCCATAAGCCTTTGGAAGGATTTTTCCCTTTCACTACCACCTCGCCTCCTATATCTACCATATAGTTTTTTATTCCCTTACGGTCGAGCAGTTGTGCAATTACGTCTACCGAATACCCTTTGGCCACGGCACTACAACTTAACATAGTACGAGGATCCTGTTTGATAACTTTGCCGTTATCCATTTTCACTTTTTCATATCCGGTGATTTGTAACAGACTGTCTATCATTAATGAATTAGGAAAAGCACCTTTTTTGAAACCGAATCCCCAAGCATTGGCAAGAGGGGCTACTGTAATGTCGAAAGCACCCTTTGTCTCGCGGGAAATTTCCATCGAGCGATGGAAGCATTTCTGGAAAAAACTATCAGTCACCAGCTCTTCATTGCGGTTGACGCGACTGATAACAGAACTGTCATTGAATGGAGATAGAGATTGGTCGAAGCGTTTTAGCTCAGCTTCTATTTCCGGTTTTAAGTCACCGTCATGCTGATAAGTAATTTTATATAATCGCCAATTTGAACCGTTATTTCTTGGATTCTTTTACAGATACCAACGACAATATTCGTGCTGAGGCTTGGGAAGGAAGATGGCAGGGCGAAGGAACCAGTAACTTTTATCCGGCAGTAAACGGTTCGCAAGGCAGTTCTTACTTTAACAAGCGTTTCTCTACCTTCTTGCTTGAAGATGGTTCATTTTTCCGTCTGAAGAATCTGACACTCGCCTACCAGTTTAGCTTGAAAAAACTACGATGGTTACGTAGTGTACGTGTATTCGGTACCGTTACCAATGTCTTTACAATCACTAATTATAGCGGTTACGATCCGGAAGTCAGCATTACTTCGGGCGCTATGTCACCTAATGTTGACTATGCTGCTTATCCTTCTAGCCGTACGTATTCTATGGGTATAAATCTAGCTTTTTAACATCAAAATACTGAAAATATGAAGAAATATATATTATCCTTACTGATAGGAACAGCGCTGCTTTCAAGCTGTTTGGATGTAGATATTGTAGACCGTGTAGAAAAAGAGGACGGATTCTTCAAAACGGAAGATCATGCCTTGGCGGCTATTAACGGGGTATACTCCACTCTTTACGCTTTCGCTTATCATAAAACAAACTGGGCTATCATACTTCCGACCTATGAAGACGCTATGTTCTCTACCGGAAACGCTGTACCTGCCACTGTTTCCAACAATACACACAGTGCTGGTTCCGCTCCAGTTGTTAATTTTTGGGGAGAGCTATATAATGGCATTAAAAATGCTAATGAAGTAATAGCACGTGTTCCTTCTATTTCCTTCAAAAGTGAAAATGATAAGAATCGGATCATTGCAGAAGCCTACTTTCTGAGAGCACTTTATCATTATGACTTAATGCGCTTGTATGGTGGTGTTAATGGTATTCCTATTGTTATTGAGCCTGTAACCGGAATTGAAAACGCATATGTACCACAATCTCCCGCGTCTAAAGTTTACGAACAGATAATAAGTGATTTTGAATATGCCGCCGGATTGAACGATGATGATACTCCCCGTTTGCCGAAACGTTTAGATCCGGCGTACACAAGCGGACGTGTAACTAACGGAGCTGCTCATGCATTTTTGGCGGAAGTCTACTTGACTCTCGGAAGATGGGAGGATGCAGCCAGAGAAGCCCAAGAGGTGATTTCTTCCGAACAATATACGTTTGTCAATGATTATCAGAATTTATGGGACATTGAGCAAGAGTCATTAGCTCAAACCGAACATATCTTCTCAGTACCTTTCTTTCGTGACAAAGATGCTTTAGCAGATCAGTCATTGGGTTCTAATATTGCTCATTTATTTAATCCGGCAGGTGTGCAGGTTGGTGGTAAATTGGTTTCTGGAAATCCCTATGGAAAAGGAGCAGGAGCTCATAGGGTACAAAAATGGTTTATCAAATATTTTCAGGACGATCAGGGTAATCTAGGATACAGTGACCCCTCTGTTGATGCATCCATTGATGAATCCAAACTCATTTCTAAAGATTACCGGATTGAGGTTACATTCTGGAGACGTTTTCAACAAAAGAACAATAATACAGGAGTATTGGGCAATATCGTAACCGTATATCCTGCTGCCGGAGGAAACTCACAGGAGAACTGGGGATATATCCGCAAATTTATTGATCCGCAAGGTATCAATAACCGTACCAATGAAAACGATATGCCACGTCTGCGTCTGTCCGATATGTATCTTATAAGAGCAGAAGCATTGAACGAACTTGGAAAGTACACAGAAGCCTGTCAGGCTATCGATATGGTGCGTGAACGTGCGCGCAAAGCGAACGGAACCGAACGTGCTTATCCGAAGTATATAGGTTCGGACAGACCCGATAATATCGGACGTACCTTGACCAAACAAGAATTCCGCTGGCTGGTATTCATGGAACGGGGATTGGAATTTGCCGGTGAACAGAAACGCTGGTTCGACCTTATTCGTATGAAGTATGATGAAAACACGCAGATGTATGACTACATAAAGGATACATTCATCCCATCACGACCGGCTGCGGATGTACAAAAGCAAGGAGTTATGGCTGCAAGAAAGAAATATTTTCCGATACCATTTGCAGAGGTTTCTCGCAATGATGGAGTACAACAAAATCCCGGATACTAAAGATATATGTTTAAATTAAGCACTCCCATGAAAGGAGAAATAAATTATGAATAGACTATTTTTGAGTGTTTCTGTTGCATTAAGTGCGACAACTTGCTCTTTTGCACAGCAAATCACGCAGCCTAATTTGGTGTTGTTCATAGCCGATGATTGTTCATATTACGATTTAGGTTGCTATGGAAGTGTGGATTCGAAAACACCTAATATAGATAATTTTGCCACACAGATCGGAAGAGCGTCGTGTAGGGAAAGAGTGTAGATCTCGGTGGTCGCCGTATCATTAAAAAAAAAAAAAA
>ENA-USYR01000604-USYR01000604.1-human-gut-metagenome-genome-assembly--contig:-NODE-604-length-18386-cov-11.403135_pt1 | contig 18386 bp, 18 predicted proteins | sample MGYA00250064_ERZ773510 | MGnify/ENA primary metagenome ERZ773510 (study PRJEB29103, sample SAMN06112082) | human gut metagenome | biome: human gut; feature: ankylosing spondylitis patient; material... | reverse complement strand
TATCATACTCCCAAAATAGGGACTGACGTATCTGCGCATCTGTATGTTGCTTATAATTGTCGAAAAACATCCTCATCAAAATTAGATTTCCTATCAACAAAGTAACAAATAAAATTCCACTTTTCCTCATTTGAAAAAGAAAATATATAAAAAGACTTGCAACACCGGTAACTGAATACCAGTGTTGCAAGTCTTGTTTTCCATTCTACTCTTGACCGGAGAAGAAGTCGGATTCTTTCACCTCAAAGCACGGACACGCCTTAATCCACTCTTCCGGCTCTATCTCCCCGTTTCCGTTCAGGTCGGGGCTCAAGTCACGATGACCGCAGATACGGCAACCGGGATAGTCACGCAGCAACGCGAGAACGAGCACACGCATGGAATGAATCTGCCACTCGGTACGGGTATCGGCGGGACGACCGTGACAATCCAGCCCACCCTCATAACAGATGCCAATCGAACGGGCGTTATAGCCACGCACGTGAGCTCCGATACGTTCTATTTCACGGGTAGACTTGATGTCGCCATTTTTTCGGATATAAAAATGATACCCCACACCGTTGAAACCACGACGGCGATGGCACACGTCCAGGTCGTCTTCCGTGAAATCCCTGTCCGCCCTAGTGGCGGAACAGTGGATCACAATCAGGTCAATCTTCCTCATCAACCTGTCCTTTCATTCTTTTAGCTTTTCTCTTTCTGCGAAAGAAAAACAACACTTCCAATACAACTTCCAAGATTTTGTCAACCATAGCTTTGCATTTTTAATTGATTATTTATTCACTGAACATCCCCGCCGGATTACTCCGCCGGATCCGGAGCTTCCCCATTGTTATCTCCGTCCTCTCCTCCGCCAGAACCATTCGGGTTGTCCGGACTGCCGCCATCACCTCCCGCAGCGTTTTTCTTATCCGAGAGCAACTCAAACACCATATTATTATCTCCGCCACGAGTAGTGGCCGTACTGTCGTTTGCCAGTCTGAGGGAATTGTCGACTTTGAAACGAAGATTGACACGGGTAATGCTTTTCACGGTGCAGTCTTTCTCCAATTCCTGGAGAACAAGGCTCTGATTTTCAATGCTCAGACTGTCGTACTTGTAATCCTCGATGGAAAGGCGGATGTAGAGGGCGATTACATATTTCTGCATTGTTCCAGCACCTCCGCATAGGTTTCAAACTCGCTCTGGAAGCGATAGCGCACCGTAATCAGTCATGTGCATAAGAAAATACTATGATGAGATCAGAGCGGAGCTGGCGGGACAAGAAGTGCAAATGCCGACCTATCAAGAGATAGGATGCTGAACCCATGAGAAGAAAAAGGCAGGCGCCGGACGGGATCGTCACGGCGCCTGCGACATTAAGAAGTGGTCAAATTCTTTTCCTGTCTGTGGTATTATTGTCGTCAAAAGAAAAATCACCGCCAAATTGGCGGTGATTTTTCTTTAAAATGGTGGACCTAATCGGGATCGAACCGACGACCTTACGGATGCGAACCGTACGCTCTCCCAGCTGAGCTATAGGCCCATTGTGATGGGTGCTATGAAAGGTGGAGTACACAGGTAAAACACCAAGTCAAAGCTACTTGTTGTATTATAACAGATTGTTTCAAAAAGTAAAGGGTTTTTGCCATAAAATTTTTGACGCTGGTACTGTAATACAGTTCTGTACATCGCAAACAGCACAAAGGTGGGACAAGACCGGGTATCGTAACATGGCCGGACTTCTTGACAGTCTGAACATTCCTTTATTAGAGGAGCGTTGCACTACCGGAAAAGGCCGTTAGGCCTTTTCCGGCAGTGCCAAGAGGCATTTTCCAACAGAACAGACAGTGGATCAGCAGACCTTCATGGTCCAGCCGTGAGGATCGGCCACGCGGCCCCACTGGATGCCGGTGAGCTCATCGTACAGGCGCTGGGTGACGGGGCCGATCTTGTTGCCGCTGATGGTGACCTTCTTGTCGCCCTCGGCCAGCTCGCCGATGGGAGAGACCACCGCGGCGGTGCCGGTGCCCCAGGCCTCCTCCAGAGTGCCGTTCTCAGCGGCCTCGAAAAGTTCCTCGGCGGAGATGCGGCGCTCCTCCACCTCATAGCCCCAGTCCTTCAGCAGCTGGATGCAGGAGCGGCGGGTGATGCCGGACAGCACGGAGCCGTTTAGATCGGGGGTAAGGATCTTACCAGCCACCTTGAACATGACGTTCATGGAGCCGACCTCCTCAATATACTTGCGGTGGACGCCGTCCAGCCACAGGACCTGGCTGTAACCCTTGGCCTCGGCCCGGTCGCCGGCCCGCAGGGAGGCGGCGTAGTTGCCGCCGGTCTTGGCCATGCCGGTGCCGCCCTTGACGGCGCGGACATCCTCGTCCTCCACATAGATCTTGACCGGATTCAGCCCCTCAGGATAGTAGGCGCCCACGGGGCAGACGATGACGATGTACTGGCAGTGGTGGGAGCTGTGTACGCCCAGGGCGGCGTCCAGGCCGATCATAAAGGGACGGATATACAAGGAGGTGTCCTTCTCGTGGGGGACCCAATCCCGCTCCAGCTTGACCAACTCCGTGATGCCAGCCAGGGCCAGCTCCTCGGGGATCTGGGGCAGAGAGATCCGCTCGGCGGAGTCGTTCATCCGGCGGATGTTGTCCATGGGCCGGAACAGCTGGATGGAGCCGTCGTCAGTGCGGTAGGCCTTCAGGCCCTCAAAGATCTCCTGGGCATAGTGAAGCACCTTGGCCGCGGGGTCGATCTGGAGGGGGGCATAGGGGACGATGCGGGGATCGTGCCAGCCCTGGCCGGCGTCATAGTCCACGATGAACATATGATCGGTCATGCTCTTGCCGAACACCAGAGTGGAGGACTCGGGCTTCTCCTTCAAAGTCTGAGCGCGGGTGATCTTGATCTCTTGCATAATGGAACAGCCTCCTAAAGGTAGTAAATTAACAGGCATAGGGCCGCCGCCCGTTCCGGGGCGCGCTGCTTCGGCGGATGCGGCCGGGGCTCCGGCTCAGCTCTGCCGCGGTACTGCGGTAAAACGCTTGTTGTCCTAATTATACCAGTCTTTTTTTCCAGTTGCAACGGCTGGACAGCTCCGCAGCCAATATTTTTTCCCATATTACAAAGCTGGCCGGGCTTTTCCCACCATTCCGGCGGTTTTGGTTGTATTTCTTTCCGCCATCTGATATAATAAACTCCTGATTTCATCGCCTGGAAGGAGGTCCCCTTCTTGAATCGAAAATTACATCAGCTGTTTCAGCCCAGCCTCCAGCTCTACTTTGTCTGTCTGGTGGTATTTGCCCTGGCCTCCGCCCTGTTCAGCCTGCCGCTGGCGGCGCTGGAGCTTGTGGTGGTGGCCCTGCTGGGGCTGTACCACCGCGCCAATCTCAGCAAGCGCCGCCGTGAGGTGACCAAGTACATTGAGAACATCACCGGCACAGTGGACGTGGCCGCCAAGGACACCATGGTCAACTCCCCGCTGCCTATGGTCATCTTCCGTCCGGAGAGCGGCGACATCATCTGGACCAACGACCGCTTTTTGAAGCTGACGGATGACGGGGAGCACCTGTTTGACGCCAAGCTATCCGCCGTGATCCCCGGCTTTGATACCCGCTGGCTGCTGGAGGGCAAGAATGAATGTCCCGGCGACGTGGCCTTTGCTGGACGCCGTTTTCTAGTATACGGACACCTGGTTCGGGCCAGCGAGCGGGGGGGCGGCTTTTTGGCCACCACCTACTGGGTGGATGTGACCGAGCTGTCCGCTGTGCGGGACCGCTATCAGGCCAGCCGGCCGGTGGCGGCGGTGCTGCTGCTGGACAACTATGAGGATCTGATGAAAAACCTCACGGAGAACCAGCGCTCCACCATCTACTCAGAGATCAACGCCCGTCTGGACGCCTGGGTGGACGGGACCGGCGGGATGCTGCGGCGGATGGAGCGGGACCGGTACCTCTTCCTCTTTGAGGAGCAGTACCTCTCCCGGTTCGTGGATCAGAAATTCGACATCCTGGACACCATCCACCAGGTGGTCAACCCCAGCGGCCTGTCCGCCACCCTGTCCATCGGCGTGGGCAAGGACGGCTCCACCTTCCAGGAGCTGATGCAGTTTGCCAACCTCTCCATCGAGATGGCGCTGTCCCGCGGTGGAGATCAGGCGGTCATCCGCAACAAGTTCACCTTTGAGTTCTTCGGCGGACGGTCTAAGGAGACCGAGAAGCGCACCAAGGTGAAAAGCCGGGTCATGGCCAATGCCCTCTCTGCCCTGGTGTCCGACTCCTCCGGTCTGTTTATCATGGGGCACAAGTCCCCGGACAACGACTGTGTGGGCGCCGCTGCCGGCGTGTTTGCCATCGCCCGGAAGAAGGGAGTCCCCGCCTATATCATTCAGGAGGCCGGCTCTCCCCCCAGTAAGGTCCTGTCTGACCGGCTGGCCCAGCTGAGCGAGTACCGGGGCGCTTTTCTCGCGCCCCAGGAGGCTCTGCTGATGATGGACAACCGCTCCCTGGTGGTGGTTGTGGACACCAACCGTCCGGAGCAGGTGCTGTCCCGGGAGGTGCTGGAGTCCTGCAACCGGGTGGCAGTCATCGACCACCACCGCCGGGCCGCCACCTATATCGAGGGGGCCGCCCTCAACTACCACGAGCCCTACGCCTCCTCCGCCTCGGAGCTGGTGACTGAGCTGCTCCAGTACATCGCCGACCCCACCGACCTGATGCGGGCGGAGGCGGAGGCCCTGCTGGCCGGAATCGTGCTGGACACCAAGAACTTCTCCATGCGCACCGGCGGCCGCACCTTTGAAGCGGCGGCCTTCCTGCGCCGGGCCGGGGCGGACACCGCCGAGGTCAAGCGTTTGTTCCAGAACGACCTGGAGGGCACCATCGCCAAATACTCCATCATCCAGAACGCCAAGATGTACCGGGAGGGCATCGCGGTGGCCGTAGTAGACCACACCGTAGGCCGCATCACCGCCGCCCAGGCGGCGGACGAGCTGCTGAATATCATCGGCATCGACACCTCCTTCGTCCTCTATCCGGACGGAGACCGGGTGATCGTCTCCGCCCGCTCCATCGGAGAGGTGAACGTACAGGTCATTTTGGAGAAGCTGGGGGGGGGCGGCAATGCCGCCGCAGCCGGCGGACAGATCCCGGACAAATCCTTGACCCAGGTTGCTCAGGAGCTGGCCCAGGCCATCGACCAGTATCTGGAGGACGAATGATGCCCGGATGCTGCTCCGGCAGGATGCCTCAAGTCTCTGCCGCTGGTATTCGTAGTGGTCTGAATGAGATTGAAATGTCAAGATTCTATTTTTAGGAGGAATTTACCATGAAAGTGATTTTACAGCAGGACGTCAAGGGCCAGGGGAAGAAGGGCCAGCTGGTCAATGTCTCTGACGGCTACGCCCGGAATTTCCTGCTTCCCAAGAAGCTGGCTGTTATCGCCACGGCCGAGAATGTGAACACCATGAAGCAGCAGGAGAAGGCCCGCAAGGCCCAGGAGGCTGCCGAGAAGGCGGAGGCCGAGGCCCTGTCTGAAAAGCTGAAGGGGCTGACCGTGAAGGTGGCTGCCAAGGCCGGAGAGGGCGGCCGCCTGTTCGGCGCAGTCACCGCCAAGGAGATCTCCGAGTGCCTGGCAGAGCAGCACGGACTGACCATCGCCAAGACCAAGCTGGTGCTGGACGAGCCCATTAAGGCATGCGGCGGCTATCAGATCCGCGCCAAGCTGGGCTATGAGGTCACCGGGACCGTCAACGTGATGGTCACGGAGGAGCAGTAAGCCCTTGTTTGGAGTTAGGAATTTAGATATTTGGAATAGAGATTCGGAATTGGCCGGTCTGGCTCCGCCGGACAGATCGGGAGCAGCAGGCGGAAGCGCACGCTGCAATTCCTAATTTCTCATTCCTAATTTCTAACTCACAAGAGAGGGGGTTCTGGAAGGTGCCAATGGAAGACGAACAGCTGCTGCTCCGGCAGATGCCTCACAGTGTGGAGGCGGAGCAGGCGGTGCTGGGCTCTATGCTCATCGACGCCCGGTGCGTGCCGGAGGTCATCGACCAACTGCGGTCCGACGACTTCTATGTACGGCAGAACCGGGAGATCTACGATACCATCTACTCCATGTTCAATTACTCCCTCACCATCGACCCAGTGACGGTGCTGGAGCACATGAAGCAGAACGGGGTGTACGACGAGAACACCTCCCGGGGCTATCTGCTCCAGCTCATGGACACCACCCCCACCGCGGCCAACGTGGTGGAGTACATCGGGATCCTGAAGGACAAGACTCTGCTGCGCCGGGTGGCCGAGGCCGCAGGCGATCTCACCGCCCTGATCCAGCAGGGAACGGAGACGGGGCAGGACATCCTGGAGGCCGCGGAGCAGCGGATCTATGCCATCCGCCAGGGCCGGGCCGCCCGGGGGCTCATCCCCATCTCCAACGTCCTCATCGATGTGTACGACCGGCTCACCGAGCTGGCCGCCAGCGAGTCGGCCATCCCAGGCCTGTCCACCGGCCTGACCGATCTGGACCGGGCCATCTCCGGCCTGAACAAGTCGGACCTGATCCTGCTGGCCGCCCGCCCCGGTATGGGTAAGACCTCCATGGCCCTGAATATCCTGCTGGAGGCGGGAAAGAAGTCGGGAAAAAATGTGGCCTTCTTCTCGTTGGAGATGAGCCGGGAGCAGCTGGCCCTGCGCCTGATCTCCAGCGAGTGCTTTGTGGACAACAAAAAACTGGTCACCGGAAAGCTGACGGAGGAGGACTGGGAAAAGGTGGCGGTGGCGGCGGACTCTCTGAACCGCTCCCGCATCTTCATCGATGACGACTCCTCGGTGTCCGTGGCCGACATCAGCGCCAAGTGCCGCCGGATGGACAACCTGGGGCTGGTCATCATCGACTACCTCCAGCTGATGCAGTCCGCCGGAGGGCGGACTTACTCCGGCGAGAACCGGCAGCAGGTGGTCTCTGACATCTCCCGGGCCCTGAAGATCATGGCCAAGGAGCTGGATGTGCCGGTGCTGTGCCTCAGCCAGCTGTCCCGTGCCAATGAGAGCCGCAGCGACAAGCGGCCCATGCTGTCCGACCTGCGTGAGTCGGGCGCCATCGAGCAGGATGCCGACATCGTCATGTTCCTCTATCGGGAGGGCTATTACGACAAGGACACCCCGAACCCCAACCTGGCCGAGTGCATCATCGCCAAGAACCGGCACGGCGAGACCCGGACTGTCGAACTCCAGTGGCTGCCGGAGTTCACCACCTTCGGCAACATGGAGTGGCAGCACGATGAATACTGACCGTATTTTTAAGATGAATTTTTACGGATTCAACCCCAAAATGGGGCCCGGGAGGATCTATGGGTGATTTTGCAGGCGGTCTGCTTCTGGCGCGGGAGCTGATCCCCCCCGGCAGCACCGTCCTGTGCGCCGTATCCGGCGGAGCGGACTCCGTGTGCCTGCTCCACCAGTTGTACCGACTGCGCCGGGAGGTCCCCTTTACATTGGCCGCCGCCCACTACAACCACCAGCTGCGTGGGGAGGAGGCCGACCGGGACGCGGCCTTCGTCCGCCAGTTCATCACCCTGTGCTGCGGGCGGGACCGCCTGCTCCAGCCCGACGGGACATGGCGGGACCTGCCCCCGGTGGAACTGTTCATCGGGGGCGGCGATGTGTCCGGAGAGGCCCGCCGCCGCCGCCGCGGTGTGGAGGAGACCGCCCGGGACATGCGCTATGATTTTCTCCGCCGGACCGCCCGGACCTGCGGGGCCCAGTGGATCGCCACCGCCCACAACGCCGGGGATAACGCGGAGACCATCCTGCTCCACCTGATCCGGGGGACCGGGCTGCGCGGCCTGGGAGGGATCAGACCCCGTCAGGGGGATGTGATCCGCCCCCTGCTGTCCGTCTCACGAAATGAGATCGAGGCGTATCTCCGCTTCTGGGGGCTGCCCTGGCGGGAGGACGCCACCAATCGGGACGATGCATACACCCGAAACCGCCTGCGCCACCGGGTACTGCCCGAACTGGAGGCCATATCCCCCGGCCTGACCGTCCGGCTGGGAGAGATGTCCGCCCGCCTCCGGGCGGACGAGGCGTATCTGGTGGAGCAGGTCCAGGCCTCCCTTGCGCCCCTGGAGGAGATCCCCGGGGGACTGTCTCTCCCCGCGGAATCGGTGGCGGCCCTTCCCCAGCCCCTGGCAGTGCGGGCTGCCCGCATCCTGCTGGGCCGTATGGAGGGTGGAAACGAGAACTGCTCCGCCGCCCACCTGGAGGGCCTGATCGCCCTCTGCCGCAGCGGAGATCCGTCAGCGGAACTGAATCTCCCGGGCGGCGTCACCGCCCGCCGGGCGTACAGCCGCCTGATCTTGACACGCTCCGCCCCTCCGGCGGCGCCGGAAAATCAAGTCCCGCTGCCCCTGCCGGGCACGGCGGAGTGGGCGGGCTGGACGGTACACAGCACCCCGGAGCTCTACCGGGGGCAACGGCAGGGGCCTCTTCAGTTTTGGCTGGACCGGGACGCGGTCCATGCTCTGACCCTGCGGGGCCGTCGGACAGGGGACCGGCTGAAGCTGCCGGGCCGCCCCACCAAGACCGTCAAAAAATGGTGCGTGGATCAGAAGATCCCCGCCTGGCTCCGCCCGGGGCTTCCGGTGCTGGACTGCGGCGGCTGTCTGGCCGGGGTGGCAGGCCTGGGACCGGACGCCGCTCTGCTCCCCCCGCACGGAGCGCCCGCGTGGCGCATCCGGCTGACCCCGCCCCAGGAATTTCAAAGCTTGGCCGCGCCGGAGCCATCCGGCCGGCAATCCATTCAGCAGCAGTCATTGTGAGGAAAGGAAGAAGTATTATGTTGGAAAAAGATATTCAGGAGATCCTCTTCAGCGAGGAGCAGCTGGCCAGCCGGGTGAATGAGATCGCCCGGCAGATCACCCAGGACTACCAGGGGAAGGAGATCGTCCTCATCAGTGTCCTGCGCGGCTCCTTCGTCTTTATGGCGGACCTGTGCCGCCGGATCGACCTGCCCTGCACTGTGGACTTTATGGCCGTGTCCTCCTATGGCTCCGGCACCTCCTCCACCGGTCAGGTCCAGATCACCAAGGACCTTTCCAGCGACATCGCTGGAAAGCACATCATCGTGGTGGAGGACATCCTGGACTCCGGGAACACCCTGAGTTATCTGCTGAAGCTGCTGGCTCAGCGCAAGCCCGCCTCCATCCGGCTGTGTACTCTGCTGGACAAGCCCGAGCGCCGCACCAAGCCGGTGGAGGTCCACTACTCCGGCTTTACCATCCCGGACGCGTTCGTGGTGGGTTATGGCCTGGACTACGCCGAGCACTACCGCAATCTGCCCTACATCGGGATCCTGAAGCCTGAGGTCTACGGCGGCTGACCCATCCAAGCGCCGGAGGGCCCCGGTTGGCGGACCGTGTCCTCCGCGTATCCCTACACCGCCGGAAAGGAAGTGTCCTCTCTTGAAGCGATTCAGTTCCCGGGATGTGATACTCTATCTCATGCTGCTCCTGCTGATGATCTTTGCGGTCAACACGGTCCAGCAGATGGATGAGGCGGACGATCCCACATACAGCCAGGTCCGGACCCTGTTTGAGCAGGAAAAGGTCAAATATTTCGTGCTGAACGGAAACGACCTGGGCCTTCAGATCCGGGAGGAAGGAGATAAGGTCAGCACGGTCCACTACCAGCTGCCCGATCTGTCCGTGTTCTATTCGGACCTGCACGAGCTTATCGATCAGCAGCACGAGAGCGGCGTGCTGGAGGGCTACGACTACAAGGTGGGCATCGAAGGGACCTGGTGGTACCGGATGCTCCCCTATCTGGTCCTGCTGCTGGTCATGGCCGCTTTCTGGTACATGATGTATCTGCGGCAGTCCGGGGGCAGCTCTGGCGGAGGTCCTGGGCCCAGCCGCTTCGGACACGCCCGCACCCGCACCCTGGCCGACCAGGGGAAGAAGGTCACCTTCCAGGATGTGGCCGGTGCAGAGGAGGAGAAGGAGGAGCTGCGGGAGATCGTGGATTTTCTGCAGGATCCCCAGAAGTTCATCTCCCTGGGCGCCCGGATCCCCAAGGGCGTGCTGCTGGTGGGCCCTCCGGGCACCGGCAAGACGCTGATCGCCAAGGCGGTGGCCGGCGAGGCGGGGGTCCACTTCCTGTCCATTTCCGGCTCTGACTTTGTGGAGCTGTATGTGGGCGTGGGCGCCAGCCGGGTCCGGGACCTGTTCGATCAGGCCAAGAAGGAGGCCCCCGCCATCGTATTCATCGACGAGATCGACGCCGTGGGCCGCCAGAGAGGGGCCGGCCTGGGCGGTGGCCATGACGAGCGGGAGCAGACGCTGAACCAGCTTCTGGTGGAGATGGACGGTTTTGCCTCCAACGAGGGGGTCATCGTCATGGCCGCCACCAACCGCCAGGACATCCTGGACCCCGCCCTGCTGCGGCCCGGCCGCTTTGACCGGCAGATCTATGTGGGACTGCCCGACATCCGGGGCCGGGAGGAGATCCTGAAGGTCCACGCCCGGAAAAAGCCACTGGCGGAGGACGCCTCCCTGTCCGACCTGGCCAAGGCCACTGCGGGCTTCACCGGGGCCGACCTGGAGAATCTGCTCAACGAGGCCGCCCTGCTGGCCGCCCGGTCCGACAAGCGCTTCATCACCATGTCTGACCTCCATGAAGCCATGATGAAGGTGATCGCCGGTCCGGAGAAGAAGAGCCGGGTGGTCACCCCCCAGGCCAAGCGCCTCACCGCCTATCACGAGGCGGGACACGCCGTGGTCATCCACGAGCTGGACAGCCAGGATCCGGTGCATCAGATCACCATCATCCCCCGCGGCCCCGCCGGCGGCATGACCATCTCCCTGCCCCAGGAGGACCGGGCCTACCAGTCCCGCCGGGAGCTGGAGGAGCGCATTGCGGTGTGCCTGGGTGGCCGGGTGGCGGAGCAGCTGGTGCTGGGGGATGTATCCACCGGGGCCGCCAGCGACATCCAGAAGGCGTCCTCCATCGCCCGCTCCATGGTCACCAAGTTCGGCATGAGCGACAAGCTGGGCGCCATCGCCTATGGCAATGAGAGCGACGAGGTATTCATCGGCCGGACCATGGCCCAGGCCCGCAGCTACTCGGAGGAGGTGGCCGGTCTCATCGACGAGGAGGTCAAGGCCATCGTGGACCAGGCATATTCCCGGTGCGAGGAGATCCTCACCCGGTGCCGGAAGGAGCTGGAGCTCACCGCCCAGTACCTGCTGACCCACGAGACCATGAGCGGCGAGACCTTCGCCCGGGTGTTCACCGATCCGGACGGAGAGGAATTTACCGCCCTGCCTTCCCAGAAGTAACCGAAACGGAACGCGCCGGCTGTCCCACGACAGCCGGCGCATTTTTTCAGCGGCACAGGAGGCCCTTCCACTCCCCCAGCAGCTCCATGGCCCTAAATTTCAGCACATAGCCCCGGTCCTCCTCGGTGATTAGGGCAGCCTGGCCCGGGGAGAAGTATCCCGCCGCCGCTGCCTCGTCCACCGTCTCGGAGGCGGCCTCCAGACAGAGAGGCGGGAAGGCCACACACCACCAGTTCTGCCCCTGCCCCTCGCCGATGACGACACGCAGGGCGGTATACTCCCCGGCCGGGAGGGCGAAGCCGTCATACTCCTTGGTGGGGAACCAGCACCGCTCCAGGCGGGCGGTCACCGGCTCGCTCCGCCCCGCCTCTGTCACCGCCGCCTGACCCGCCGCGGCCAGCTCCTCCAGGTGGGCCTCCAGGGCGGCCCTGGCCTCCTCCAGAGTGGCGCGCTCGGGGTAAAAGGTCTCCGTCTCGGCCAGCACCCGGTCCCGCACCTGAAGCTTCAGCGCCTGGTCCTCCGGGCTGTCCGAGTTGGCGATCACATGAAAGCGGATCACCCGGTCGGCCAGCTGGGTCTGCTCCCGGTCCAGCCAGAAGCCGCCCAGCAGTCCACACAGCAGCCCGAACATCAGAGCCAGCTCCCAGCGCTTCAAATTCCGATCCAGCATAAAAACACCGTCCATCCTATGTAGTAGTACCTGCGGTACAGATAGGATGGACGGCTTTTTGTTCTTTTAAACCGTCTGGCACAAAAATGTGTCCCGGCAGTTCTCCGCCAGAACAGCCCGTGCCTCCTCCGCCGCCTCCGGACAGTCAAACAGGCCGAAGGCCGTGGGGCCGGTGCCGCTCATATTGGCCCCCAGGGCCCCTGCCTGGATCAGTGCGTTTTTCAGCTCCCCCACCCGGTCCCGCTGCCGCGGGGGAAGGACGTCCTCAAATACGTTGTACATCCGCCGGGCGGCTCCCCCCAGGTCCCCTTCCTCCAGGGCGGAGAGCAGGCCGTCTGTGTCGGGACGGCAGCGCAGGCGGACGCTGTCGATGCGGGCAAAGAGCTCCGGCGTGGAGATGGCGAACTCCGGCTTGCAGACCACCACCCAGCAGCGGGGCAGGGCGGGCAGCGGAGTGAGGCGCTCTCCCCTGCCCTCCGCCAGGGCGGTGCCGCCCAAAACGCAGTAGGGCACGTCAGAGCCCACCTGCTCCCCCACCCGTGCCAGCTCTGCCGGGGTGAGGGGGCTGCCCGCCCGCTGGTTCAGGGCACGGAGGACGGCGGCGGCGTCGGTGCTCCCACCGGCCATACCGGCGCACACCGGGATGCGCTTCCGGATGCAGATGTCCAGGTCCTCAGCCGGACAGCCCAGGGCCTCCCAGAACCGGCGGGCGGCTATGGCAGCCAGATTTTTCTCCCCGGTGGGGAGAAAGTGCAGGTCGGTGCTCACCCGCAGGCCCTGGCCCTGATTGGAGGTGAGGGTCAGCGTATCGCAGAGGGTGATGGACTGCATCACCATCCGCAGGTCGTGATAGCCATCCGGCCGCTTCCCCAGCACGTCCAGGGTCAGATTCAGCTTGGCAAAGGCCTGTATCTCCACAAAATCACCTCGTCGCTCAGACCCGGATGCGCCGGGCCTCCAGATAGAACCGCTTGTCGTGAGCCTCCCCCATAGAGAAGGTCTTGCGGGGCAGCACCCCGTCGTGGATCACGGTGGGGAACAGCTCCTCCTTGCCCATGGCGGGCAGCAGGAACCCCACGGTGTCCGGCTGGGCGGCCAGGCTGCGCACCACATCCTCTCCGTGGATGTAGTCCACCCGGGCCCCGGGATGGGAGAGAAGGTACTCGTCCAGGAAGCGCTGCAAGGTGCCCACAGGCAGCTGGGCGGAGGGCTGGGGGACCGACACGGTCCCCTCCTGGTCTCCGGCCACCCAGGCCAGCCGGTGGCCCTCCGGACGGTCCGTCCGGCTGCTGCCGGGGTAGAAGGCGGTCAGGGCGGCCAGAAGTTCCTCCTGGTCCACCCCGAACACCACCCAGTGGATGGGCTCGAACTCCAGGGAATCGTCGTGGAGGTTGTTCAGCTCCACCAGGGCGTACCGTGCGGGCAGGCTGTCCCACTGCTCCGGCGGACAGAGCTTCTTCTGCCGCTCATAGCACTCCTTGGCGGTGGCCAGGGAGTGGTTCCCGTCCCCCACGGCAAAGAGCATCACGGGCAGGCCGCTGGTGCGGTACCGGGCATTAAAGGCGTCGGGGTCGGCCAGGGCGGCCAGGGCGCAGACGGTCTGCTCCCACTGGGCCGGGGTCAGCTCCCAGCCCCGGATGTGCCCGCCCCGCTCCATCAGGTCGAAGTCGTAGAGGGGGCGCATCTCCGCCGTCTGGCCGGACAGCGGCTCGATCACAGTCCGGCCCGGGTCGTCGGCCAGCAGCATCACATGGGGCAGCTCGATGGGGGCGTTTTTCCGCACCGCCACCCGGGGCGGGATGCGGGAGAGCACCGTCCCCTCGGTGGCCCGGATGGGGGCGGCGGAGCCGGGCTCATAGTCGTACTGCTCCAGATCGATCCGGCCCACCAGGCCGCGGCGGACCTTGCCGCCGTCCAGGGTGCGCTCGATGTAAAAGACCGCGTCTGGGTGGACCTGGAACCGGCCCTCCCGGAGATAGCGGCTCATCGTGCTGTTGATCTCCATGATGTCGGTCTGGGTGTCGGGACCCTCCAGCCGGCTCTCCGGCAGGATGAGGCGCAGGGTGGAGGGGGCGGAGCCCACCCGCTCCTCCACCCGCTGCCAGTACTCCGGCTGGGATGTGTACTGGTCGCAGGCCACGACGCTCCATTTGCTGTATGCACAGTCCCGTGGCAGGAGGATGTCCGCGGGCAGGAAGGGCAGCTTATCTTGATTCATGTCGATCCATCTCTTTTCAAAGAACGTTCGGTTTGTTTCTCCAGATATGAGCGCGTCCGCAGGTCAGTCCAGCGCCGCACGGATGGCCCGGAGCAGGTCGCTGAACTCCTCATAGGCGGGCACCTCCGGGTGGTCGGCCTTGATGGCGTCGGTGGATTTGAAGAGGAATCCCGCCTTGCTGGCCTGGATCATACCCAGGTCGTTGAAGCTGTCCCCGGCGGCGATGGTGTCATAGCCGATGGACTGAAGGCCCCGCACCGTGGTCAGCTTGGACTGGGGACAGCGCATCCGGAAGCCGGTGATCTCGCCGCTGTCCGCCACCTCCAGGGTATTGCAGAAGATGGTGGGCCAGCCCAGCTTCTCCATCAGGGGCTTGGCGAACTGCTCAAAGGTGTCGCTGAGGATGATGACCTGGGTGTCCTTCCGCAGGGCGTCCAAAAACTCCTTGGCCCCGGGGAGCGGGTCGATCCTGGCGATGGTCGCCTGGATCTCCCTGATCCCAAGGCCGTGCTTCTTCAAAATGTCCAGACGCCAGCGCATCAGCTTGTCATAATCGGGCTCATCCCGGGTGGTCCGCTTCAGCTCGGGGATGCCGCTGGCCTCGGCGAAGGCAATCCAGATCTCCGGGACCAGAACGCCCTCCATATCCAAACAAACAATATTCATTGTGATCTGCTCCTTTTCCCGCAGGCGTATTGACGGTTTTTCTCCGCCATCATTCATCCCGCGGCAGTGATATTTGATTTTAGGGAGATGCGGTCATCCGTCCTGCCCCTGCTTGCGCCGCAGGTTCTGGAGGAAGTTGTCCAGGCGGCTGATGGACTCGGTGAGGTCCCGCATGGAGGAGGCGTAGCAGGCCCGGACATAGCCCTCTCCCCCGGGTCCGAAGGCAGTGCCGGGGATGACGGCCACCTTCTCCTCCCGGAGGAAGCGCTCGCAGAACTCATCGGAGCTCAGGCCGCTGGAGCGGATGCAGGGGAACACATAGAAGGCGCCTTTGGGCTCGAAGCAGTCCAGGCCGATGCGGTTCAGATTCTCCACCAGATAGCGGCGGCGGCTGTCATACTCCTCCCTCATGTGGGCAATGTCCTCGTCGCCGCTGCGCATGGCCTCGATGGCGGCATACTGGCTGGTGGTGGGGGCGGACATGATGCCGAACTGGTGCAGCTTGGTCATGGCGGCGATCACAGGCTGGGGGGCGCAGACGTAGCCCATGCGCCAGCCGGTCATGGCGTGGCTTTTTGAGAAGCCGTTGACCACCACGGTCCGGTCATACAGCTGGGTGAGGTTGGCCGGGGAGACATGGCGCTGTCCGTAGGTAAGCTCGGCATAGATCTCGTCGGAGATGACCATGATGTCGTTGTCCTTCAGCACCTGGGCGATGGCCTCCAGGTCCCGGCGCTCCATGATGCCGCCGGTGGGGTTGCTGGGGAAGGGGAGCACGAGGGCCTTGGTGCGTGGGGTGATGGCCGCCTTCAGCTGCTCCGGGGTGAGGCGGAAACCGTTCTCCGCCGTCAGCTCCACATAGACGGGGACGCCGCCGGCCATCTCAGTGAGCGGCCCGTAGCACACGAAGGAGGGCACGGGGATGATGACCTCGTCCCCGGGATTCACCAGGACCCGGATCGCCAGGTCGATGGCCTCGCTGCCGCCCACAGTGACCAGGATCTGGTTGGTGTAGTCGTATTCCAGGTCAAAGCGGCGGCGGAGATAGTTGGCGATCTCCCGCCGCAGTTCCAGCATACCGGCATTGGAGGTATACTTGGTGTGGCCCCGCTCCAAAGAGTAGATGCCTGCGTCCCGGATGTGCCAGGGGGTGACAAAATCGGGCTCACCGATGCCCAGGGAGATGGCGTCTGTCATCTCCTCCAGGATATCAAAAAACTTGCGGATGCCCGAGGGCTTGATATTCTGGATCTTCTGAGAAATGATCTGATCGTAGTTCATGAAAAGACAAACTCCCTTTCCTGTGGCTCCGGGCGGCGGAATACCAGATGTTTTTCCTTGTATTTCTTCAAAATGAAGTGGGTGGCGGTGCCGGTGACCCCCTCCAGAGGGGCCAGACGCTCACCCACGAACTGGGCCACCTCCCGCAGGGTGCGTCCCGAGATGATGACAGTCAGGTCGAAGGCGCCGCTCATCAGGTACATGCTCTCCACCTCGTCATACTGGTAGATGCGCTCCGCAATGCGGTCGAAGCCATCAAGGCTCTGGGGTACCACCTTCACCTCGATCAGGGCGGTGACTCTCTCCCGCTTCACCCGGTCCCAGTCGATGATGGCCTGATAGCCGAGGATCGCGCCGCTCTCCTCCAGCTGCCTGAGCTCGTCCTTTACCTGTGCCTCGGTCATGCCTGCCTGTGCGGCCAGCTGTGCCGGGGACTGCGTGCAGTCCTGTTCCAGCAGTTCCAACAAAGTGTACATATCCTGAGACCTCCTGATCCTTTATATTTTCCCGGACCCGCCGTGGGGCAGTCTGAGATCCCCACCATTATAGCTGATTTTCTTCCAGAACGCAACGGAGAACCGCATACGGGCGGGCAAAGCTCTTGGTGGAGTGCTGCTGATCAGGTCCGTCCGGAGAAAACCGTCATCTCAGATATAAGGTTCCACCGGCTCATCCAGAAGCACCCCCTTCATCTCCTCCAGATGGTGTGGTATCGCAAAAACAGTGTGTCCATACTTCCACGGACATTCGCCATATGAGCGAGGAAGACCTGCTGGATATGGATTATTTTCTAAATGATGACGATCTTGATGAAGAATTTGGTGAGGAAGGTTTTTATCTTTTTTAATCCCTAGATCGTCTATTTGTGTTGCCCGCCTACCGGCGGGCATTTTTAATTCAAAAGAGCGCCGGCGGCGGTCTTTCCTATAAAGTAAGTAAGCGCATAATTTCTGGGTAACTTTTCATCTGCCGTTTTGTAGTCCATAATGATGATAGTAAATAGATTTTTACTCCACTCCGTTGATAGGAGATAGAAATTCACTACACATGGAGGTTTCATTATGGCTGACAAACGTGCCTCAGGACGTTCTTTGGGTGGCAAGCTGGTATTCGTCTAATGACGCGCTGCGCCGCTTTGCCAGTCCTACCTCGGATATTTATTTGCCGCTGTTAAAGAAAGCGGGCACACATACGGCTTTTGAAGGGTTGGCGCTGTTTGATGGTGGCAAGATGACCGCCACGGCGGATATGGACGATACTTTCGGCATCCTCCTGATGAACGGTAAGATTAAAAGCGGACTGCTAACCCTGCAAAATGACAAGCTGGGGCATATCGGGGTGGAACTGGTGTCCTGCAAGGTGAGGGCACGGAGCGCCATGGAGAACGGGCGACCGGTGTTTCGGGTAACGGTGCGAACGCAGTTGATGCTGGACGAAATGCAAAAGGGCTATATCAGTACCATAGATAATCGCGCCATTTCCGTCATAGAGCACCTGGCGGAGCGAAAGCTGGTGGACCTGTGCACCGGGGCTTACGCCTGCTTGCAGGCCGCCGGATGCGACGGCGTGCAGGTTGGGGCGCGGCTGGCAATGTCAGACCCGGCAGGGTATGCAGCGGTTAAAGCGGACTGGAACCGTGCGTTCTCCGCCTCTGTGATCCAGGCTGTCTGCCACTGCCGGATTACGAAAATTAACGATAATTCCATCAGAGAATAGGCGCCGTCAGCACCGCAGAGTGGAGCAGGCTTACCAGATCACTGCTGCCTTGGGTGTGAAATGCGGCGAACATGGGCACCCCGAATGTGAGCAAAAACAGCAGAGCAAACAGGATCAATACTTTTTTCAAAGCGGATCTCTCCTTTCAGATAACTTGACATTTGTCTATTATAATTGTATAATGATTGTTCTAAATGTATGTTTGAAAGGAGCGATTTTGTGGCTTCCAATTATATTTCGCCCATCTCCATGGACGCACTGTCCAATTTGTGCCAGGAGCTGGGGAAGAATAACTATATCAATGCCCACGATTTTGAACGCTATCAGGTAAAGCGGGGCCTGCGCAACAGCGACGGCACCGGCGTGATGGCCGGATTGACCCGTATTTGCTCGGTAGAGGGCTACTATATTCTGGACGGCGAGCGGATTCCTACGGACGGCAAGTTGTCTTACCGTCGAGATGGACGACCTGCGCCAGAGCGTGCAGAATGCCACCTACGAGCAGAAAGACC
>ENA-USYR01000595-USYR01000595.1-human-gut-metagenome-genome-assembly--contig:-NODE-595-length-18526-cov-37.403165_pt1 | contig 18526 bp, 10 predicted proteins | sample MGYA00250064_ERZ773510 | MGnify/ENA primary metagenome ERZ773510 (study PRJEB29103, sample SAMN06112082) | human gut metagenome | biome: human gut; feature: ankylosing spondylitis patient; material... | reverse complement strand
TTTTTTTTTTTTTTAATGATACGGCGACCACCGAGATCTACACTCTTTCCCTACACGACGCTCTTCCGATCTGGGTTCAAACTAATGTGCTTTCAGCTGTTCAAGGTACAGTACCTGGAGTGACTGTAATTTCTCGTCCGGGGTCTACTCCATCTATCAACTTTCGTGGACGTGGTAATTTAGGAACTTCAGAACCTCTTTATGTGATTGATGGTGCTATTGCAGATGCTGCGTTTTTTCAAAGTCTTAATCCGAACTCTATAGAAAGTATCTCCTTTTTGAAGGATGCTTCGTCTTCTGCTATTTATGGTTCTCGTGCAGCTTATGGTGTTGTTTTGGTAACTACCAAAAATGGTGAAAAGGGAAAAATGAATGTTTCATATAGTGGTTTGGTGGGTATGAAAACTCCTACTTATTTACCTAAAACTGTAGATTCATGGGAGTATGCTTCTATGTTGAATGAAGGTATGTATAACCGTAATGCGGCAAATGGTAAATATCAGGCATATTCACAAGAAGAAATTGATAAATTTAGAAATGGAACAGATCTTGACTATTACCCTAACACAAATTGGGCTGATTTGGTGTTGGATAAACATGTATTGACTACTCAACATTCTGTAAGTTTCAGTGGAGGAAGTGATAAAGTACGCTATTTTATGAATTTAGGGTATATGTATGATGATAAGCCTAATTTTATGTCAGGGCAGGACAAAACTCGTTATACATTGGATACTAATATAGCATCGGATATTACTAAATGGTTTACTGTTAAAGGTAGTATTAAATACATACGTAATGTGTCTGATACAGAACATGGACAACCTTGGATGGGAAACTTTTTATTGGTTCCATCTATTATGGTGGCTCAACAGTCAAATGGAGAATGGGGAAGTATTGCCGGTGGTAAACAGGCTACCCAATCTTTTATCACAGGCAATCCTCTTCGTGCTTTAAGTAATAAAAATTGGAGTAAATCCAAAACTGAAGAAACAATGTATGATTTAGGTTTTGATATAAAACCGGTTAAAGGATTGGTTATTAGTGGTCAAGGGGTATTCCGCGGACAAGAGTATAAAGGTAAGTCTTACACGGCTTTGCAAGATGAAGTGAAGACTTTCGAGACTGGTACACCTATTGGTGGTACTGGTACTTATACAAACTCTATGAGTATGAATTGGAGTAGTGTAACACGTATGTTGTATACTGGAACTATCAAATATGATTGGTCTAATTCTATACATAACATTACTGCATTAGCCGGTACTTCTTATGAGCACTATAAATATGAAGCATTGAGCGCAGGACGTAAAAACTTTCCATCTGATGCTTTGGAGGATTTGAACGGTGGTTCTAATGCTGGAAAAGATCTTTCCAATGGTGGTGGAATGACTGAATACAAAATTCTTTCGTACTTTGGCCGTATCAATTATTCATTAATGGATCGTTATTTATTAGAAGCTAATATTCGTGCAGATGCCTCTTCACGTTTTTATAAAGATAACCGTTGGGGATATTTTCCTTCATTCTCTGCCGGTTGGCGTATTAGCCAAGAAGAGTTTATGAAAAATATCTCTTGGATTAATAATTTGAAGATTAGAGCATCGTGGGGTACATTGGGTAATATTAATAATGTAGGGAATTATGATTATTTCCAAAATTATAATTTAGGTTCTGATTACAACTTCAATGATGAGGCTGTAAAAGGTATTCTAGAGTCTAAACCAGCCAATTTAGGCTTGGGCTGGGAAACGGTTGCTTTGACAGATTTTGGTGTGGATATTGATTTGTTTGATAATAAATTAAGCATTGTTGCCGATTATTATATTAAAAATACCAGTGATATTTTGTTGGGCTATAATGTGCCAGTAGAAACTGGTATTTGGAGCGCACCGTCTCAAAATATCGGAAAAGTGAAAAACACGGGTTTTGAGATGGCTCTTACATACAGAGGTAATGTCGGTGATTTGAAATATACAGTAACAGGTAACATTGCAACTAATAAAAATAAAGTTGTGGACTTAGCCGGTTCAGATGATATCATTAGTAATGGCGGGGATAAAATTCGTTTTATATTAAGAGAAGGTGAACCTATCGGTTCATTCTATGGATATAAGACTGATGGACTTTATACACAAGAAGAAATTGATGCAGGACGCTTCTATACTTTTGGTCGTATTCCTAATGCCGGTGATATCAAATACGTTCCTCAACGTGAGGATGTGAAGTATTATGGTGACTTGGAAGCGAATGAAGATAAATCTCATGCAGCTATTTCTGGTGAGGATCGTACAATCATTGGTAAGGATGTTCCTGATTTTACTTATGGAGTTAATTTGAATCTACAATGGAAAAATTTTGAATTATCTGTATTTGGTCAAGCAGGATATACCTATCAGTTAAAAGGAAAATACGTAATCATCGTTCCGCAAGAAAAACAGGAAGTGGAAACCGCATCTGCCAAACGTATCACCGGACGTGTGCTGGATGATAACGGAGAACCTCTAATTGGGGTTAATGTACATGTTGAAGGAACGAGTGTCGGGTCTATCACGGACATGGACGGTAATTTTATACTCGAAGCTCCTGTAGGAAGCGTGTTGAGTATCAGTTATGTAGGTTATACTCCACAGACGGTAAAAGTGACCGGCCAGAATACGTATAGTGTGCGGCTGGTTTCAGATACAAAACTGTTGAGTGAAGTCGTTGTAACCGCACTTGGTATTAAACGCGAACAGAAAGCGTTGAGCTATAACGTACAACAAGTAAAGTCCGACGAACTGACTCAGATTAAGGATGCTAATTTTGTGAACAGCCTGAATGGTAAAGTAGCGGGAGTTACTATCAATACGAGTTCTTCCGGTGTCGGTGGGGCAAGTAGAGTGGTCATGCGTGGTACGAAGTCCATTGAACAGAGTAGCAATGCTTTGTACGTGATTGACGGTATTCCTATGTATAATTTCGGTGGCGGAGGTGACACGGAATTTGGCTCAAAAGGGGCCACCGAGGCAATTGCTGATATTAATCCGGAAGACATAGAAAGTATTTCCGTATTGACCGGAGCAGCGGCGGCCGCCCTTTATGGTAGTAATGCGGCGAATGGCGCGATTGTGATTACTACGAAAAAAGGACAGGTAGGCAAACTGCAAGTCGGTGTATCAAGTGGCATTGAATGGTTGAATGCTTTTAAGATGCCCGATTTCCAAGGACGTTATGGTACAGGAAGTAATGGTAAAACAGGAAATTCCAATATTTATAGCTGGGGACCGAAGCTGACCCCGGCTGCTCAAACAGGATATGAACCGGATGATTTTTTTGATACGGGTGCGGTATATACAAATTCCATTACGCTGTCTACCGGAACAGATAAAAATCAGACTTTCTTTTCTGCAGCTGCCGTCAATTCGGCAGGGATGGTTCCCAACAATAGGTATAACAGATATAATTTTACTTTCCGTAATACGACCAGTTTCTTGAATGATAAGATGAAACTGGATGTAAGTGCAAGCTATATTCTCCAGAACGACCGTAATATGACCAATCAGGGGCAGTACTCCAATCCATTGGTTTCTGCTTATCTTTTCCCTCGTGGAGACGATTTCTCTATCGTGAAGAATTTCGAGCGTTGGGATGAAGCGCGAAAGATCAGTGTACAGTTCTGGCCACAGGGCGAAGGTGACCTCCGTATGCAGAATCCTTACTGGATTGCTTACCGTAATCTCCGTCTGAACAACAAGAAACGTTATATGGCTTCGGCAGGTTTGAGTTACCAGATTCTTGACTGGCTGAACGTGGCAGGGCGTGTCCGCATCGACAATACTCATAGCGAATATGAAGGTAAACTCTATGCAAGCAGTAGTAATACGCTGACTGACGGTAGTACGCAGGGACATTATACGGTAAACAACGGACAATATTCACAGACGTATGCCGATGTGTTGGTGAACATCAACAAACGTATTCAGGATTTTACGATAGTTGCCAATATTGGTGCCAGTTATAGTGGAGTGACTAGTAAAGAATTGGGCTACGCCGGACCGATACGCGAAACGGGTATTCCTAATTTGTTCAATGTCTACGATCTTGACAACGCAAAGAAACGTGCTACGCAGGTAGGGTGGCGTGAAGCGACCGAGTCAGTTTTTGCCAGTGCCGAAGTAGGGTGGAAAAGTATGCTCTACCTCACCGTGACAGGACGTAACGACTGGGCTTCCCAGTTGACGCATTCTCCGCAGGCTTCTTTCTTCTATCCTTCCGTAGGACTTTCGGCAGTCATCACTGAAATGTTGAAACTGCCCGATTGGGTGGATTATCTTAAAGTACGCGGATCGTTTAGTTCTGTCGGTAATCCTTATCCGCGTTTTCTTACTTATCCTACTTACTCGTATGATGCCAATAAGCAAGACTGGAAATCGCAGACGAATTATCCCATTGGTAAATTATATCCCGAACGTACCGACTCGTGGGAGATAGGGTTGGATGCAACCTTATTTAAAGATTTCAAGTTGAGCGGATCATTCTATTACGCTAATACTTACAATCAGACATTCGACCCGCGGCTTCCCGTATCGTCGGGATACGATAAACTGTATGTGCAGACAGGATATGTACGTAACTACGGTTTCGAGGCTATGTTGTCTTATGGACATCGTTGGGGAGATTTCAGTTGGGACAGCAGTTTTACATTCTCGGCCAACAAGAATGAAATCGTAGAATTGGTAAAAGATTACGTTCATCCGGAAACGGGCAAGACATACAATGTGGATAAACTGGAACTCAAAACCGATGAAGGACGCGGATTCGGAAAGGCGAAATTTATCCTGAAAGAGGGTGGTACTTTGGGTGATCTTTATACACATGCCGATTTGAAACGTGATATTAACGGTAATATACTGATCGACGATAGCGGCAATGTGACAGCCATCGACAATGCAGGTGATATCAAGTTGGGAAGCGTACTTCCTAAGGCAAATCTGGCTTGGAATAATAGCTTTTCTTATAAAGGTATCAATGCCGGTTTCCTGTTGACAGCCCGTCTGGGAGGAATCGTTTATTCGGCAACACAGGCCTATCTTGATCTCTATGGAGTATCTGAAACCTCTGCTGCCGCGCGTGATGCCGGAGGGGTGTGGGTGAATGGGCGCAGCCGGGTGAATCCACAGAGTTTCTATGAGGTAGTAGCTTCGCAGAGCGGATTGCCTACTTACTATACTTATAGTGCTACCAACTTGCGACTGCAGGAGGCACATATCGGTTATACTATTCCGCGTCGCTGGCTAGGCAATGTTTGTGATATCAATGTATCCCTTGTGGGAAGAAATCTCTGGATGATCTACTGTAAAGCCCCTTTCGATCCTGAAGCAGTAGCTACTACGAACAACTATTATCAGGGAATCGACTACTTCATGATGCCGAGTACCCGGAATATAGGTTTCAATATAAAGATTAACTTCTAAATACTATGATGGACATGAAACGAATATATAACATTCTTCTGATAATGATCCTTTCATTATTTCTGCTCCCGTTGGGCGGTTGTTTCGACAGTGATATCAACCGGAGTATGTATGAAGCGGACGGAGAAGAAATGCAGCGTGAGAATCATATTGTCGGTGCTACGCTCAAAGGAATGCAGGGGTTGGTTATCCCTACACGTGAGCACCTTTACCAGTTTATGGATGCCATGGCAGGAGGAGCTTATGGTGGCTATCTGGAAGGAATCGTAGACACTTGGGTGATGAAATTCTCCACTTTCAATCCCGAACAGGGATGGCTGAAATCTCCATTTGCCGATCCGATCAAAGATATGTATCCGCAGTATCGTGATATGCTGAACAAGACGGATGATTCTGTGGCTTTAGCTTTCGGTAAAATCCTCCGTGTCTGTATCATGCATCGTGTGACGGATATTTATGGTCCGATTCCTTACTCGAAGATGATGGATAATGATAATTCGGGTGAAGATTTGGCTGTCCCTTATGATTCGCAGGAACAAGTATATACACAGATGCTGAAGGAACTGGAAGAAGCGGATAAAGTACTGGAAGAAAATAAAGACTTGTCGTCCGAGGCTTTCCGCAAATTGGAAGATCTGTATTACGGAAATATTTCCAAATGGCGTAAGTTTGTACATTCCATGCAACTTCGTATTGCCATGCGTATGAGCTATGTCAATCCTACTGAAGCACAACGTATTGCGCAGGAGGCTGTGGAAGCCGGAGTGATTGAATCGAATGAGGATAACGCCATGCTTCATGTGGCGGAGAACCGTTCGGAATTGTTATTTAATAATTGGAATGACTACCGTATCAGTGCCGATTTGGTTTCTATTATGAAAGGTTATGAAGATCCGCGTTTGGATAAGATGTTTGTCAAAGGGGTGCAGACAGTCGATCAGGATGGCGAGAAAGTCGATGTATACGACTATTATGGTGTACGTATCGGCATATTCACCCAGAAGAAAGACGACATGATTAATCTTTACTCGAAGCAGGTGATTTCCAGCACCGACCCGTATCTCTGGATGAATGCGGCGGAGGTGACTTTCCTTCGTGCCGAAGGCGCGTTGCGTGGTTGGGATATGGGAGGTGATGCGCAGGCATTGTATGAAAAGGCGATTGCCCTTTCATTCGAAGAGCGCGGCGGAACCACCGGAGCGGACCGATATGTGAAGGATACAGAGAAAAAGCCTATAGACTATGTGAACCCGATGGACGGGGCTGATATAAAGTATAGTCATTCGGCTGTAAGCACCATTACGATTGCTTGGGAACCTGGAGCGGAGAATTTTGAACGGAACCTGGAGCGTATCATTACTCAAAAATGGATTGCAATATTCCCGCTGGGACTGGAAGCATGGGCGGAACATCGTCGTACGGGCTACCCGAAGTTGTTGCCTGCCGTGGAGAATAAAGACCCCAACAATAGTGTGAATGTAACGATCGGTCCCCGTCGTCTGCCTTTCCCTGCCGATGAATATACGGGGAATCCGAAATACATAGATCAAGCTGTACAAATGCTGAATGGTCCCGATGCCGCAGGAACTAAACTTTGGTGGGATAAGAAAGACCATTCCATTGAGAATAGTCAATCTTCAAACTAGAACGAACCTTTAAATCAATGAGATTATGAAATATAAATCAATCTTTAAGTTATGCCTACTGACTACTTTCCTGTCGGTTGCCACCATCAGTTGCGACGACTGGACGGAAATGGAAATACACGATAGTCAGGTGAATGGGTTTAAGGAACAGAATCCGCAAGAATATGCGGCATATACGCAGAATCTACGTGCGTATAAGGCAACGAAACACGCTGTCGTTTATGCCCGGTTGGATAATGCTCCAGAAGTATCTATCGGTGAGAAGGATTTTCTTCGTGCGTTGCCGGATAGTATCGATATAGTAACGATGCGTAATGCAGACCGTCTTTCCGAATATGACCGGGAGGATATGAAGTTGGTACGTGAGGATTATGGAACGAAGGTGCTTTACTATATAGATTGCACGGCTAAAGATAAACAGAATACCTCTATTACCTCTGCTGTTGAGGCAGTGCGTACAGGGACATTTGACGGGATTGCCCTCGGTTCGGAAGGCTCTGCGGTAGATGTTTCGGTGTTAAAGCCACTGGTAGATGCTTTGGGACAGACACCGTGTCTGTTAGTTTTTGAAGGTACCCCTTCATTGTTGCCGGAAGCGCAGCGCAGCCTTTTCAACTATTTCGTACTTGATATTTCCGCTGCATCCGATGAATATGATATAGAAACCTCCGTGCTCTATGCCACCGGATATGGCAAGGCCGCACCGGATCGTCTGCTGTTGGCCGTCACTCCTGACGGTACATTAACCGACAATAACGGAGTGACGCGCAATGCCATCGCCGGAGCTGCTTACGGTGCTCTCAATATGGAAACGCCATTGGGAGGTATTGCTATTTACAATATCTCTGCCGATTACTACGATACTGATATTATTTATAAACAGACCCGTGGAGGTATTCAATTCCTGAATCCTGCTTCGGTTCATTAAACGATGTAAGCTATGAGAATACATAAACTTTATCAGTGCTTTGCAGCTGCAGTTTTGTTATTTCTGCTGGTTGCCTGTGATAATACGGATTACAGCGAAAAGTCACCGTTCGATAATTCGGCATACCTGAATGTGGCTGCTAGTAAGAATACGGAAACTTTTACTTTTAATCGTAAAGTAACGAGCCAGACGAAAACGTTTACAGTGAAATTGTCATATCCTGCAGGGGATGATTCCAAGGTAAGTTTAAAGGTAGATCCTTCATTAGTCGGTGTATATAATGCGAAGAATGACACTCATTATGAGATGTTGCCTGCCGAACATTATCAATTATCGCAGGAGTCCGTTACAATTCCTGCCGGAAAAACGACTTCGGAAGACATCAGTATTCGATTCTTGAAACTCGACGAACTGGAGATTGACGCCACTTACCTCTGTCCGCTTTCTATTGGCGGGGCTGAAGGAGTGGGAGTAATGGACGGCTCACGCACAATGTATTATCTGGTGCGTCGCTCTAGTGCTATAACAACGGCAATGAATCTCAAGAATGTCTATGTTACCGTTCCAGGATTTGATAAGGGAAGTGCGACGGCGGATGTTGTGAATAATCTAAGCGCTGTGACGATGGAGGCGATTATACGGGTGAATACGTTTGACGAAGGCACCGAAATCTCTTCCATTATGGGCATTGAAATGTATCTTCAAATGCGTTTGGGAGACGCCAACTTCCCTCGCCAGCAGTTGCAGGTACAGACAACTTTTGGTAAATTTCCCGAAGCGAGCAAGACCAAACAACTGCAAGCCGGTGAATGGTATCATGTGGCGTTGACATGGGATTTGGCTACTAAGACTATCGCTTATTATGTAAACGGGCAGTTGCAGAGCATTAGTACCAATCATGGTAAAAGTGACCTGACTAGCATCAGTTTGGGTGATAAAGTGCCTGATGATGAATTTGGAAATGGTGGAGATCACAATTTCTACTTCGGTCGTTCTTATACAGAGTCACACGACTTGAGTCGTCAATTTAACGGTGAAATCTGTGAAGCCCGTATCTGGAGCATAGCTCGTACACAAGAGCAGATTTGTCAGAATATGTATGATATTCCTAACCCGACCGAAGAACCTACTTTGTGTGCCTATTGGAAGTTCGATGAGGGAACAGGGCTGGAAGTGGAAGACCGGACTGGACATGGGAACAATGCGAAAGTGGTTCCTTATTGGAAAGCAAGCGACCACGTGGAAGCTTATAGTAAAACAGATGCCGAATTATGGCCTAGCGGAATAGAGGTTCCGAAGATTAACAATGAACAATAAGCTAAAAAGGAGATAAGTGATGAAAAAGATAATACAATATATGTGTGCTGTAGCGGGGTTGCTGTTAATGCTCTTGTCTTGTCAGGACGATGCTATGATAATCAATCCCGATGTTACACATGGACAGTCAACTGAAGGTGTAGAAACTGCCAATGGTAAGGGTACTTTGAATAGTACGCTTTGCCCGGAGAGTAAGATTGTATTGCTCAGTATCGGAGATCCAACTTTGGAAGGACGTGATGAAACTGATTTAGGAAGGAAAGATGAACTTTGCCTTATCCTTCCAAAGCCACTTGAAAAGGATATTACTTTGAAGATTGCTATGGAGGATGCTTATGCAAATAATGAAACGATGAAAAATGGTGGCAGTTATACAAGCTTTGTAGTAGAGACATTCCGTAGAGAGTATAAAATAAAGACTCAAGGTTCTGATTTTAATATTCCAGGGAATAACGGATTAGGAAATACCTTATCGCTAAACGGAGGAAAAGAAGCCATTGTAACTATACGGGCGGGAGAACGGAAGTCAGAGAAGGTCAAATTGCTTTTTGAAAGAGAATATCTAAGTAGCAACTATACTTATCTTTTCCCGATTCAGGCTGTTGAGGTGGAAACAGGGGAACTTATTGATCAGATATATTACATCATTAGTCCTGTTGAAGATCAAAAGGAGATAGGAGAAAAGCCGGGCACTGTAATAGCTTACATAGACACGGAAGTCATGAATCCTTTGATTGCAGCTCAGTTTTCGCTTAGTGTCGATTTTTTTGATATGAGTGAAGGATTTGAGGAAACGAACATTTATAAAGGTCCTTTATTGGATATTTTGAATGTACGTACGGCTTTTTTGAAAGAAGTACAAGGACACGCGACACTGACCTATACGACTGATATGGAGTATGTACTGAAAAATCATAGTCACTATCTGCGGCCTATGCAAGAGAATGGGTTGAAAGTCTGTCTTGCCATTATGGGTGGCGGAACCGGATTGGGATTCGCAAACTTGACAGATGCACAAATTAGTGACTTTGCGGCACAAGTACAAACAGCTGTCAGCCTTTATGATTTAGATGGTATTAATCTTTGGGACAAAGGAGCAGGTTATGGCAAAGAGGGAATGGCACCCATAAATGACACTTCATATGCCAAATTGATAAAAGCATTGAAAAATGCGATGCCGGGTAAATTGCTTACGTTAGTTGATACCCGTGAAACTACCGAAGCACTTTGTGATGAGCAAGCGGGCATCAGTGTAGGTAACTATCTGGATTACGCTTGGAGTTCGTTGGAAGACTTTTTAGCACCTTACGAACCTGATGCTACCATACGTCCTTTAGCTGGAATTCCGGAAAAGAAATATGGGACTATATTTCTCAGGGATATAGCCGCCATGTCTCAAGAGGAACAGGTGGACTTGATGGAAAATTCCATAATAGGCGAATATATGAACATGATGCGGTTTACTCCACTTAGTGGAACAGATGTGGTGGTGGGAGCAGATATCCCTTATATGGATTATGGAAAAGAGAGCGTATGGAATGATCCTTGGGCGACATGGATTTTATGTAAATATCCTGCGCCAGAAGATTTTTCAAGCTCCACAATGGCGCAAACAGAAGTACCATACTCGGTAAGAGATTATTATATGTTTCAGAAAGATTGGTAAATAAGTACATGGATTGAACATAAAGAAAAGGCTACATTATTTTAATTGCATCTTGTGTATGGAAAATAATGTAGCTTTGCAAGCAGTAACGAATTGTAATGCCTTTTGAAATGATGGATAATTTATTTAGATATTCTTCATAAAATCTGGTTAGCTGACAACAAAGACGATAAGAGCGGTCGCCTCGAATCGCTATCGCTACTTTCTACGCCGGCACGAAACCTGATGTAGAAGGCGGTTCCGACTCCGGCGACAGAGGGGGAAGAGGCTCCCGCCCCTGTGACATAAATGTTTCTTAGACGATGGAGCATTGCTCTGTCAGCTTATGCAGAAAGGCTGTATAGCTCTATACATGCATCATGTATAGAGTTGTGCAGCCTTCGTGTATAGAGGGTTGTGCATGATAAGTGCATAACTCTGATATTTTTTCTTGTTTTGCTCTCTTTTTCATCAAAGACTCATGTATATAGCCATATTTGAGTTTAGTATTCAGCTATCTTTTTCGCAATATCTTTTTTATAGTACTAATTTATTGGTACTTTTGCCTCTACCGAAAGAAAAAATCGTCGATTATGGCAAGAATAACAATTCCACACGCAGTGACCGATTTCGCAGACCTTCGCGAACGTGGCTTCTATTATGTTGATAAGACAAATTATATTCCGGGACTTGAAGACTACAATGCTCCTGTTTTTCTCCGTCCCCGCCGTTTCGGGAAAAGTCTGCTCATCTCCAGCCGGCTCACTACTACGACCGTACAAAGGCGAATCGTTTTGAAGAACTCTTCGGCGGTACCTGGATTGGCGAACATCCTACGAAAGAGCATAATCAATATTTGGTGATTCGTTATGACTTCTCGGCTATGGTGATGGCGAATGATATGGAAGGACTGGCAAAGAACTTTGACGCCTTGAATTGCAGCCCTGTAGAAATAATGGTGAAGCATAATCGCGATTTGTTTGGTGATTTTCAATTTACCAATTGGGGGAATGCGTTCCAGATGCTTGAGGAAGCTCTTGCCTATATCCGTTTGTACGGACTTCCCAAAGCCTATATTCTGATTGACGAATATGATAATTTCACCAATCAACTGCTTACTTCCTATAACGATCCACTTTATGAGAAAGTGACCACCAGCGACAGTTTTCTTCGTACCTTCTTTAAAGTGATAAAGAAAGGCATAGGCGAAGGTACTGTCCGTACCTGTTTCTGCACGGTGTATTGCCTATCACCATGGATGATTTGACTATCGGTTATAACATTGCGGAAATTCTTACCTTGGAACCGTCTTTCCTTAATATGCTTGGTTTCACCTATGAAGAAACGAAGACATATTTGCGTTATGTACTTGATAAATATACTCCCGGTGCAAGCGAAGAAAGTTTCGAGGAAATCTGGCAGCTGATTGTGAGCAACTACGACGGTTATCGTTTCAGCCCCGTCGGCGAACGTCTTTTTAACTCCACTATCCTAACTTATTTCCTTAAGAAATTTGCCGCTAATGCCGGAAGCATTCCGCCCGAACTTATCGATGAGAACCTGCGTACGGACATCAACTGGATTCGCCGCTTAACTCTTTCGCTTACTAATGCCAAAGAGATGCTCGATGCCCTGGTGATAGACGATGAACTGTCCTACAACGTCAGCGATTTATCCAGTAAGTTCAACAAGAAGAAGTTCTTCGAGAAAGAATTCTATCCCGTCAGCCTGTTCTACTTAGGTATGACTACCCTGAAGAGTGCATACCGCATGGTGCTTCCCAACATGACCATGCGCAGCATCTACATGGATTATTACAACCAACTGAACAAGATCGAAGGTAACGCCAGTCGCTACGTCCCGGTTTATGAACTTTATGATTCCAACCGTAGTTTTGAACCCCTTGTGCAGAACTATTTCGAGCAATATCTGGGACAATTCCCCGCACAGGTTTTCGATAAGATCAACGAGAACTTTATCCGTTGTTCTTTCTACGAGCTTGTCTCCCGCTATTTGAGCCATTGTTACACTTTTGCCATCGAACAGAATAACTCCGTCGGTCGTTCGGATTTTGAAATGACCGGCATCCCCGGCACGGATTATTACACGGACGACCGCGTGGTAGAATTCAAATACTATCGTTCCAAAGATGCCGACCGTATGCTTGCGCTCACCGAACCGCTGGCAGAACACGTAGAACAAGTGAAGGGCTATGCCGAAGATACGAAAAAGAAGTTTCCCAATTACAATGTCCGTTCGTACGTGGTATATATCTGTGCCAATAAAGGATGGAAGTGTTGGGAGGTATAATCACTTTTTCCCGGCTTCATGCTGTCTGTGAGAAATATTCGTGTAACTTTGTAGGCTGATAGTATAAAAACAAGAAGGAAAAGAATGATAGTTTGCATAGCTGAAAAGCCGTCTGTTGCACGTGATATAGCCGAAGTACTCGGCGCTCATACCAGAAAAGAAGGATATATAGAAGGAAACGGATACCAGGTGACCTGGACATTCGGGCATCTTTGTACCCTGAAAGAGCCGCATGAATACACGCCTAACTGGAAATCATGGAATTTAGGTAGCCTGCCAATGATTCCTCCACGTTTCGGCATCAAGTTGATAGAGAATCCTACCTACGAAAAACAATTCCACATTATCGAGGGACTGATGCAGAACGCAGATGAAATCATCAACTGCGGTGATGCCGGGCAAGAGGGAGAATTGATTCAGCGTTGGGTGATGCAGAAAGCAGGTGCACGCTGTCCGGTGAAACGTCTGTGGATTTCTTCATTGACAGAAGAAGCTATCCGGGAAGGGTTTGCGAAGCTGAAAGATCAGACAGATTTTCAGTCACTCTATGAAGCCGGACTTTCTCGTGCAATGGGTGACTGGCTATTAGGAATGAACGCCACCCGTCTTTACACCATTAAATACGGTCAAAATAAACAGGTACTCTCTATCGGTCGTGTACAGACACCGACTCTGGCACTGATTGTCAACCGTCAGTTGGAAATAGCTAATTTCGAACCCAAGCAATACTGGGAACTGAAAACCAACTATCGGGATACCACTTTTTCCGCACTTATCCGCAAAAGTGATGAAGAAATTGCTGCGGAAGAAGAAAAGAACGGTGGAAAAAAGAAAATAGATAATCCGGGTATCGACCCTATCGCTAACCGGGAAGAAGGCGAGGCATTGGTAGAACGCATAAAGGATCTTCCGTTTGTAGTCACTAGTGTTGGCAAGAAAGATGGGAGAGAGTTCGCCCCACGTTTGTTCGACTTGACTTCTCTTCAGGTAGAATGTAATAAGAAATTCGCTTATTCGGCTGATGAAACGCTGAAACTGATTCAGTCTCTTTATGAGAAGAAGGTAGCTACCTATCCGCGTGTTGATACTACTTTCTTGAGTGACGATATTTACCCGAAATGTCCTGCTATCCTGAAAGGACTCCGTGATTACGAAGTCTTGACAGCTCCGTTAGCCGGCACTACACTTCCTAAATCGAAAAAGGTATTTGACAACTCGAAAGTGACGGATCACCACGCCATTATCCCCACCGGAGTCTATGCTCAAAACCTGACGGATATGGAACGTCGTGTCTATGACTTGATAGCCCGTCGTTTTATAGCCGTATTCTATCCGGACTGTAAGATTTCTACTACTACCGTCATGGGAGAAGTGGATAAGATAGAATTCCGGGTGACCGGAAAACAAATCCTGGAACCGGGATGGCGTGTCGTGTTTGCAAAGGACGTAAAAGATCCTACTGAAGAAAAAGAGGAAGAGGATGAAAATGTACTCCCTACCTTTGTGAAGGGTGAAAGTGGTCCTCACATTCCCGACTTGAACGAGAAATGGACACAGCCGCCCAGACCTTATACCGAAGCAACACTGCTCCGTGCAATGGAAACAGCCGGAAAACTGGTAGATAATGATGAACTTCGTGATGCCTTGAAGGAGAATGGTATCGGCCGGCCGTCTACCCGTGCTGCCATCATTGAAACACTGTTCAAACGAAATTATATCCGTAAGGAGAGAAAGAACCTGATTGCCACCCCGACAGGAGTGGAGTTGGTGCAGCTCATTCACGAAGAATTATTGAAATCGGCGGAACTGACAGGTATTTGGGAAAAGAAGCTTCGCGAAATTGAAAAGAAGACATACGATGCCCGCCAGTTTCTCGAAGAACTGAAACAGATGGTTTCGGAAATCGTGATGAGCGTACTTTCTGATAATACGAATCGACGTATTACTATTCAGGATGCAGTAGCTGCAAAAGCCGAAGAGAAAGCAAAGAAAGAGCCTAAAAAGCGTGAACGAAAACCAAGTACACCGAAAGAAAAGAAACCAAAAACAGAAAAAGCGGCAAGTGAAGTGAGTTCTAATTCGGCACCTTCTCCGGCTCCGGTTACTACTCCTGCTTTAATTCCTTCTGCTACAGGTGATGTAGATACGTTTGTAGGTCAGCCATGTCCGCTTTGTGGTAAGGGAATTATTATTAAAGGAAAAACCGCTTACGGATGTTCGGAATGGAGAAATGGATGTACTTTCCGGAAAAATTTCTAATAGAAAAGGGATAAAAGTAAAAAGTCCGTCATATCACGAAGAGAGTGAGAGATGGAGGTGCTGCAATTAGCAGGTTAGATTTAATCTGCATGATATGAATGCGGCCTCTTTATTATGCTGTATTGAAATAAATTAAGTATGTTTGCATTCCAGGCAAATTTCCTATCTTACTATTGCTTTTTACTGATTTATTTTGTATCTTTAGTGGTTTTCATCCTTTCAGAGATAGATGGTCACCTTATAGAATGATTAATATCACCTTATAAAGTGACGTTTGTCATTCTATAAGGTGACTATTATCCCGTTGTAAGGTGACAACTACTTGAGTGCATAAAAGATTCTAGTTTTCTGCATAGAAAATCTTAAATCTATGCACTGAATAATCTTAAATACAATAAAGATTATGGAGATATTACTTTATGGAAGTAGAATATCTTACTCCATTTTTATACGAATTTTACTTCGTTCCATAGCTGTTATCTTGCGATTAATGTCTTCTTGTACTGGTGAATTTCATTTTATATACTGCCATACGATAACAAGGTAAAGTACACTGCTGAAAATAGTTAAGTGAAAAACTATTTGATTTGTTGAAAAATACTATATTTGTACACAACTCTAAATATTCTATTTATGAAACACGACTGTCAACCAAATCCCATTGATACGGATTATATGGTATTGGTGCATGATATGGTACGATTATCAGAACAAATAGCTCGAAATGTACACAATATGGGCAGGACTTATATGTTTTGCTATCAATAAGTTATAAGCATGAACCGTTTTATAAACTACTACAAGAAGATATTCTCACAAGAGTATATGGATCGCACCATTTCGGGAGGTATCAAGTCGCAGCTCACCCTGTTACTCGTTACTATTGCTACGGTGCTGGCTATCTTCTTTATCATCGTGATGTTCTTTTCTATCCAATTGTATGGACATGAGGAATGGGGCGAAAGGCTCTGGGTGGTGTACAACAACTTTGTGGATCCTGGTAACCAAATGAACGAGACAGCTTGGTCCAGCAGGCTATTGCTGGGAATTGTTAGCTTTTCGGGATCCATTTTATTGGGCGGTGTGCTCATCTCTACCATTTCCAACATTATAGAGCGGCGTGTGGATGTAGTAAACACGGGGCGAATGACTTACCGCAACATAACTCAACATTATGTATTGATAGGCTTCAATGAACTATCTATCAATATGATACGCGAACTATATAACGAATGTTCTTCGGCACGTATCTTACTGATGAGCGGTATAGAGGCGGCAACGGTACGTCATCGCATACAGTCTGCCTTGCCCATCGAAATAGAGCGGCAAGTGCTTGTTTACTTTGGCAACATAGAGTCGATCGAAGAACTTCAGCGGTTGAACATAGCGAGCGCGAGTGAAGTGTATGTACTGGGTGATGAAGAACGTTGCGGACGCGATGCTAAAAATATAGCGATTGTGCATTTGGTAAGTGCTCTGCGTGGCAAATGCCCCGATGGCAAGGTGATGCCTGTGTATGTGCAGTTTGACAGTATCCCTTCATATTCTAACATACAGAAAATGAATCTGCCGCCGGAGGTGTTTTGCATTGAGGGGAAACCTAATATCTTTTTCCGTCCCTTTAACCTCCACGAGAATTTGGCGCGGCAACTATGGAGTCTCTATGCTGCCGATAGTGAAAGGTATTATGATCCGCTAGACTATCGCCCCATAAGCATAACGCAACAACCTGATGGAAGCTGGAATGCTACTAGCCAAGACTATGTGCATCTGGTTATTGTGGGATTCAATCGGATGGGACGCTCGTTGCTGCTTGAAGCACTACGTATCTGCCATTATGCCAATTACGATGACCGTCTGCCGACAGATGAACGCATACGTACCCGCATCACTTTAGTAGATCGAGAGATGGAGTCACAGAAAGACTACTTCAAAGCTCAATTTCCTTATATAGAGAGTCAGATAGACGACATAGAGGTCGAATATTGCCATGACGACATTTGTAGTACTGCTATGCGCACCCGTTTACAACAATGGGCACAAAATAAACACTGTATGCTTACAGTGGCTATTTGTGTGCATGATCCCGATTTGAGTCTCTCATTAGGGCTCAACTTGCCGCATGAGGTTTATCAGCATCAGTGTCGTGTACTTATCCGTCAGGATTTCAATAACGATTTGTCGTCGATAGTGGACGATGAGCAAGGGCGTTATCGTTATGTCAAGGTGTTCGGCATGGTAGACAGGGGAATGAAGAAAAACATTTTGCAGGATAAACTGGCTTTGTATGTGAATTATCTCTACGATTGTTGTTATACGGATGAAAGCCTCAAGCAGAAAGAGGTGTTGAAGAAGATGTATGAATCTTATGGCAACCACTCTGCCGACTTCATTTTGATGAATCACCAGGCACAGTATCTGTGGAATAAATTGAGCGAGCCGTTACGTTGGGCTAATCGCTATCAACTGGATGCCTATAGTGTATTTTGTCGTACGCTAGGCTACGGTATTAAGCGGAGCGAACGTTCGCCGGCACGCATATCCGAATCTATGTTCAATGAGAATCTACCGTCTCAAGTTTTGTGTCTGTTGGTGCGCATGGAGAAATACCGATGGAATGCCGAGCGTACAGTGGCTGGCTGGAGACGTGCCGAGGTGAAAGATAAAGTTTTCTTGCAACACCCTCTCATTATGCCTTTCAACGAATTGCTGCAAAAGTACCCCGAAGAGGTGGAGAAGGATGCCGACGTTATTCTTAATCTGCCTTATGTACTGGCATTGGGAGGATATGAACTTTATAAACTGGCCGATCAATAAGTCGACTTGACATTTGTATATAATAACAGTATTTAGAACAATGAGGAGCTAAAATAATACAGTGAATAATATGCTCCTCTTTTAATTTGGTAGTGACACTACCAACCGTAATCCGTAATCAATATCCCATCGTTGCGGGTTAACTCCG
>ENA-USYR01000586-USYR01000586.1-human-gut-metagenome-genome-assembly--contig:-NODE-586-length-18771-cov-12.060768_pt1 | contig 18771 bp, 15 predicted proteins | sample MGYA00250064_ERZ773510 | MGnify/ENA primary metagenome ERZ773510 (study PRJEB29103, sample SAMN06112082) | human gut metagenome | biome: human gut; feature: ankylosing spondylitis patient; material... | reverse complement strand
ACATTGAGGGAGCCGGTTACATAGATTTCCAGCGCCGTGGCGATGTACTGTGCTTCTTTTTCCTCCTGCGCCCGCAACAGGTCGTACAGGTCCTCCAGAATGGGCATATTCTCCGGGCGCGGGTCGTTGAGATAGTACAGCGCCTCTTTGCCGTTCTGAAAAAGCTCCTGGGTGGTGAACGGAACAAAGATAGCCGTGGAACTGGTGGTCAGCCCTCGCTGAATCTCGATCTGATTGAGGCCCAGGGGCAGCGCAGACATCAGCCCTTCTTCCTGCTGGAAGTCAAGCCTTGTCAGCTGGCAGTTGTACTTCTGCGCGATGGAGCTGGCCTGGAATACATTGTTGTCCAGCTGCCGGGGATTGTCTGCCGTGTTCAGCACCAGGAAGGTGACAAGGAACATTCGCTCGTTCCGGCTCTGCAAGTCCTGCAAGAGCTTCTTGGCCTCGGCACCGTAGGTGGCAAGGTCGGAGGGAATGATGTCCATGTCATACCCGGCACGGACAGCCTTTTTCTGTTCCTCGATCTTGCTGCGGTCCAGGTCGGTGATTTTCCGCTTGACCGTCTTGATGGCCTTGATCTGGTCCACGGACTGGATATGCAGGCTGACGATCAGGCTGGATTCCATGTCCAGGAAATCCGCCAGCATTCGGTCATTCAGCTCCGGCGCGAGAATCTGCAAAAAAGAAACAGCCCCGTATTTCTTACCCATACGGAACTGCTTGCCGGTGCGGAACTCGAAGCCGGACGGCGCGATGAAGTCCTTGGTGGACAGACCGGACGGAGCCAGCCACTCCCATTCAAAGCGGAACGGCACTTGTTCGTCCATGTGGAAGATACCGTGGAGCTGTGCCAGCCGCGCCTTGCCGTCCAGGGTCTCAGCGGCCACACCCAGGCGCTTGAAGTTGTTCAGGATGTCGGTCTCAATGCGCTCCAGGCGAGGCTTGGCGGCCTTGAGGCTGTCGGCGTCGATACCGAAAGTCAGATACTTGGTCTTGATGAGGCCATTGTTGCCCTTTGCCAGCTGGTTTTGCAGCATAGTCATGTATTCCACTCGGATACTGTCAAAATCATCCCCCTGGAGAGGGATGTTGATGGCGTGGGCAAAGGTTTCCTCGGAGGCTGCGAGGTTCAAAAAGGACATCTGAAACTGAATGGAGCTGTCGAAGTAGTTGAGGAAGTCACACCAACCCTCGAAAATTGCTGTCTTGTCCTCGTTCTGCGAGAGCTGATAGTTGATGTCCTGGAACTGGATGGTCTTTGTGTAGTGGCCGTCTGCCACGCGGCAGATACCATCCGGCCACATCCGTTCATAGGGGATGCTGTCCTGAGCCGACTTTTCTTTTCGGTCCGTGCGGTTGGCGCGGGCGATGGCGGTCTCGATCTGCTTTCTGTCGGCACGGGACAGCTTTTTCATCTTTTTCTGATTAACCGGCTGCGCGGTCTTTTCGTCTTTTCCGAACAGCCGGTGCAGCCAGCTTTTGATTGCCGTGAACAATGTCATACACCTCCTTGTCGAGTTTTTCCTGCCGTTCCAGAACGGCATAGAAGTTGTTGGTCTTATACGGGCGCTCCTTGGGCCGAATGACGGCCACCTTGATGATGTTGCCCACGATCTTTTCCAGGGGCTGACCGTGCTTCTCATACATCGCCAGCATGAAGAAGGGCAGCATGACCAGCATCATACACATGGCAGCTACGCTGTTTCCCACAGGCCCCCGGAGCAGAAAGAACAGCGGTACGCCGATGAGCGCCCCGCCGCCGAAGCAGACCAGCTGCCTCTTGGTCAAGTTGAACGCGACCTTGGTTTTGACTTTCGTAAGATCCTTGGGTACGGGTACATAAGCCAAAGGGATTACCTCCTTCCTGGTTAATGTGCATTGAAAACGGATTTTGCGAGGCTGCCGGTCTTAAAGAGCGTAAAACACAACAGGACCGTATAGCCCACACAGCTCCAGATGGCCATGATGACATCCGATTCGGTGGCAATGTTTTGTACCAGCACGGCGTAGATCGCCACACAGACGATGATGAGAAATGCCTGGAAGCCCAGGGCAATCAAAGAGCGCAGATAGTTCTGGCCCATGCCGCCCCATTCCTTGCCCATCATGGTGGCCATAGGGATGGGGGCCACCGAGGTCACAAGGTAAATCTCAATCATCCGGCCATAGATCACGATGAAAATGCAAATGTAAAGCGCCCACATGGTAATGCCGATAAAGAGCGACTGGAACCACAGGCCGAACAGCGGCCCCAGGTCCATATCCATCAGCCGGGACTCCATATCGGTCATGACAGAGGAGATGTCGATGGAAGCGTCGGAACCGATGATGCCCGCCGCCTGCGCCACCACATTTTGAGCTGCGTCAAACACGCCCATCACGATGTTCCAGGTGTTTGAGACGATGAGGATGGCGGCGGCAGATTTGAACACCCATTTGAAGATCATCCAGGTGTCCACATCATGCAGGTTGTTCTTGTCGGTAATCATCTGAATCAGCTCCAGCGTCATCACGATATGGGAATACTGTCCCTTGAGCGTGTCCAGATACTGCCGCAGGATGGTCTCACGGCTCATGGCGTTCACCAGAGAGACCTCCATGCCGGAGAGCTGGATGTCGGCGGGCATCAGGTCAACGCCCTCCGGGTGGTGCAGGATACCTTCGCCGGGGCGTAGCAGCTCGTCCATCAGGATATGGCCCATTGCGTCGGACAGGGTAAAGGGCAGCTTGTCCGGCTGGGGATGGCCCAGGCTGATGGTCAGGCTCCCTTGCGGGTCCCCGTCGATCAGCAGCACTTTCTTCCCGGCCTGCGCCAACCCGATCCCCAAGTTCGCGCAGGTGGTTGTCTTGCCAACGCCGCCTTTCTGGTTGGCGATGGCGATGATTTGCGTGTTCAATGACTTCACCTCATTTCTGATTGGTGTTGTCATGTGCCTGCACAGCAGTCCTGGAAATGACAAAAGCCGCCACTTGAAACAAGTGACGGCTTAGCCTAAATCCAATATTCTACTGTGCTTGAAATCAAAAGGCTTTGAGTTCCTTTCTGCTATTCATTTGTCGTTAATGAAACACCCCCTATAATTCGACTTATTTCAGCGTGATTTTTCGGTTTGGAAAAGGATGAAAAACCAGACTGAAAACCTCAAAACCCTTGATTCTACGGGGCTTTTCCGGTTTGTCGTAATTATACCGTAAGGGCACACCTTCGCTACCCACGCCCTCACCAGCGGCGTAGATGCCAAAACGCTGTCCGGTATCCTGGGCCACACCAACGCCTCCTTCACGCTGGACACCTACACCCATGTCACCTCAGATATGCAAAAGCAGGCTTGCGGCATCGTAGGCGGCTTCATGGAAGATATCTTCGGAAAGGAGTTGAAACCGTGGCAAGAAAGCGAAAAGCCGGAGACGGGACTGTAAGGCAGCGCAAGGACGGGCGTTGGGAGGGGCGCATCGTCATCGGCTATGACGATAACGGCTATCCCAAGACGAAAAATGTCCTCGCCAAGACAAAGAAGGAGTGCGTCGAGAAGCTCCAAAAGCTCAAGGAAGAATGCGGCGGGCTGAAGCCGGAGAAGGTGCGGCCCGAGATGGCCTTCGGGGACTGGCTAACATATTGGTACGAGAATCATTCCAAGCCTAAGATCCGCCCCACCACGCAGGAGACCTATGAGAGCCGCATCCGCCTGCACATCATCCCGGAGATCGGCAGCATTCCGCTGAACAAGCTGACGCAGAATGACCTGCAGCAGTTCTACGGTCGGCTCAAGAAAAGCGGCCGGAAGCGGTTCACCGACAAGTACGGCGAAGGACTGTCCGACCGAATGGTGCGCATGTGCCACGCCACCTGCCGCTCCGCGCTGGAGAAAGCGGTGCAGGCTGGACTGATCCGTGTAAACCCCGCCATCGGCTGCAAGCTGCCGCCGAAGAAGGCACGGGAGATGCAGGTGCTGACGCGGGAGGAGCTTCAAAGGTTTCTCATTCAAGCGAAGTTCGAGGGCTACTACGAAGTGTTCCTTCTGGACTTGGCTACCGGCCTGCGCCGGGGCGAGCTGATGGCGCTGCAGTGGGATGACCTCAACTTCAAGACCGGCGTGCTGAATGTGAACAAGCAGGTCTACGATGTGCGGGGCCAGCTTCAAATCAGCACGCCCAAGACGAAGAACTCCGTCCGCAAGATCGTCCTGCCGCCTGCTGTGGTAGCAGTGCTGCGGGAGTACAAAGAGACGGTGGACTCCCGCTGGATGTTCCCGTCGCCTGTCAAGGAGGACTGTCCCATTACACCCGGCGTGGTACGCCGCAGACTGCAGTTCATCTTGGAGCACGCAGGATGCAAACATGTACGCTTTCACGATATGCGCCACACCTTCGCAACGCTGGCACTGGAGAACGGCATGGATGTGAAAACGCTCTCCGCCATGCTGGGGCATGTGTCGGCGGCCACCACGCTGGACATCTACACCCACATTACCGATGACATGCGGCTCACGGCCGCCGCCAACATCGACCGTGGCATCGGCAAAGCAGCGCCGCAGGAGGACGCTTCAGAGCCGGGGTGGGAAACTGCCCCGGCCCAGGCGGAAAAGCCGAGTATGACCGCTTTCAAGCCCTACGTGGGCCGCAAGCGCAGGTCCGGCACCGGCTGCGTCTCCGAGATCAACGACCATCTCTTCGAAGGCCGCTACTCTCCCAAGTGGCCCGATGGTAAAAAGCACGCCCGCAATGTCTATGCACATACCCGCGAGGAGTGCGAGGAGAAGCTTAAAGTGCTGATCGTGGAGATGAAAGCGGAATTTGCGGAGGCGCAGCGGCTGAAAAAGTTGGAAATCCACCAGAACGGGACAGCTCTAAGATGATTCCGTCTGAGAAGATGGAAAAACTAATATGGAGGAGCGTTTCAGCTCCTCCACGTTGATGATTATTCGAGAAAAGTACTTTATGTATTTTGGAAAAGAGTAGCAAGCATATCAATAATTTTTTTAAGATTTGCGAAAATAGCTTTAAGGGGGTCTGAATCTAAAGAACAAATGTATTCACAAAAATCCATCTTCTGAAACTCAACGATAGTATTATCGTCTCCATAGTCACCTTCTTTGACTTTTGAAGAATAATAAGGAGTGACATCAACAGAATCTAATATCAGCGCATTTTCAATACCCTTTTTCATGCGCTTTGAATTAGTGTAAGTTGGGATAACCCGAGTATAAACATTGTTGCGAACAGTTTCGGTACGGCTTGTATCACAATCAAATAGGCAAACATTCTTGATAGGAAGGTTCCTGCCGATTAGGAATTGAGCCGCTTTATTAAGTGCATCTTTTCCTGTATTTTCTTCGTTTTTGGCGTCCTTCATGTACCCAACCCATTTGAATTGGAACGGAACATCATAGCCGAATACCTCGAGGGCTTTTTTGAAATATTTTTCGTCCGTTCTTCCCTCAAGGTATACTGTGGGTTTGTCTGCGGCAAATCCCTGAATTGAAAAGGCATCCTGAATTGCTTCGATAGAGGTGCACTTAAAGTATGCAGGCTTGTCTTGAACAACAATATTTCCAGTAGCATCTCGTGTAAGTACAATGACCTTGTCATCTCTACGTCTATCATTATGAATTACAAACGGAGAATGTGTCACAGCAAAAATTTGTGAAGTTTGGACTCCGGTATCGTCGGTAAATATGCTTTTGTAGTAATCCATGATTTTGCCTTGCCATGTTGGATGCAGGCTAATTTCTGGCTCATCTACGAAAACAAATGCGCCGTTGATTGCATTTGCATCTTTGAGCAGGAAACAACCTCGATATACAATTTGTTTCTCTCCGGAACTTAACATATCGATTGGAATATCAACTCCATTTTTTCGGAAAAGAATGGTTTTTCTTCCGTTTTGATTGACGATGCGGCTATAAGAGAGCGTATCAAACATTCGATTGAAAGCCGATGTAAATCGCGGCATGCGCTCTGAAACTTTAAGATTCTTAGCTACTGTTTCAGGGTTCTCTCTAACGGAAAGGGCAATCTCTGCATCGTCTAAGGCTTGGATATCAATTAAAAGCTGATTAATTTGCGTGGGGAGGTCATTAGATGATCGCCGACTATCATTTGTAGCATCTAATGTTAGACTTGTAACTGAAGATAGATGCTTGGAATGAAAATTGATATCGACATCAGAGTATATTCCGGCGGTTGGGTATCTATTGGCTAAGTCAGGGGAATTAAGAAAAGTGTTCATTCCAGCGCCATCGTTGGCAAATAAATAAGTGCTTCCATCTTGTAAGACTCTATACTCGTATGTGATTTGAAAAGGATTTCCATCCTTTTCAAATTCAACGTCAGCTTCGAAGTTAGCGGTTCGGGAGACCAGCATATAAATTGAATTAATAATAGTGCTCTTTCCTGTTCCATTCTCCCCGGCAAAAATTATTGTATCGATACATTTTCCCTCTGAATCACAGAAATTAAGCGAAAGATTTTTTAACACGGGATGTTCATGAAATACTATTTTTCTAATCTTGTACATTATTATACCCCTCTATTATCTTCAAATACGGTATATATAATTAAAAAAGCCGCATGGGATATACCCATACGGCTGCCTTAGTGGCGCAAAGGCCTACCGTTAGTTAATTATAATACAATTTGGTGAAAATTACAATAAGACATCGAGTTTATAAATGTACTCAAATCCTGCGTCGCAATAGACAAAGAATAAGAAAAATCCCTCTGAAATCAACGATTTCAGAGGGATTTTGGTCCGAGTGGGGCGACTCGAACGCCCGGTCTCTTGAACCCAAATCAAGCGCGATACCAACTTCGCTACACCCGGATATTCACTTTCCTGCCATGATACCACGGCGAGGGGTAAAAATAAAGTTTTTTCTGTCTGTGGTCATTTATGTGGTCAAAGCCGCTTTTGTGCCGCTTTCGGCAATCGGGGAAAATCCAGCAAACGCAGGTGTTGCAAGGCTTTGCGGCGTTTCACAATGCCCCGTCCCGGATACCGCCACGGCACTCCCAAAGCAGGCGCGCTACCAACTGCGCAACACCCCGATATGAAATTGTGGAACTGCCCGGGCGTATCCTCCCAAAGCAAGCGCGCTACCAACTGCGCTACACCCGGATTTCTTAGATTACCCAGCACGGTTTGTCAGGGAAGAGAGCCCACAGCATATCAGGACAGGCTTCTTCTGTACTGGACTCACTCAGTATAGTATATTTTGAAAAAGATTGCAAGAGGTGGATTGTCTATGTTAAAATATTTCTGGAACAAATCTGAGAGGTGACAATTATGCGCATGAGAAAAAAGCCCAATCTGGTCCCGCGGATGGAGCGCTGCGCCCGCTTCTTGATCCAGGCACCGGAGGAGCAGCGCGGGCACTGGCGGGAACTGAAGCCGGATGCGGAGCAGATCTGGCTGGAGTTGGGGTGCGGTAAAGGCCGCTTCACAGCGGAGACCGCGGCGCAGAATCCCAATGTGCTCTATCTGGCGGTGGAGCGGGTGCCGGACGCCATGATCGTGGCCATGGAGCGCTGCGCTCAGCGGAGCCTGACCAATGTGTTTTTTGTGGATGGTGACGCGGCCAGGCTGCGGGAGTACTTCGCCCCGGACGAGGTCGACCGCCTGTTTATCAACTTTTGCGACCCCTGGCCCTCCAACCGCCACGCCCGGCGGCGGCTGACCCACCAGAACTTTTTGGTCCTATACCGCGGGGTGCTCTGTACCGGCGGACAGATCCACTTTAAGACGGATAACCGGGACCTGTTTGAATATTCCCTGTTCCAGTTCCCCAAGGCGGGCTATGCGCTCTCTGAGGTCACCCGGGATCTCCACGCCAATGGGATCCGGGGCGTGATGACCGACTATGAGGAAAAATTCCACAATCTCGGCACCAAGATCAACCGCTGTGTGGGGACGAAGGAGACCATGGACCCGGAGCCGGAGTATCTTCCCGTTCCCGGCCCGGACGCCCGTGCGGCGCTGGGATCCTCGGAAGAGGAGCCGTCAGAAGGTTGAGGACATAAAATCACGGCAGCGCCGCCCTGTACCAGTGGTACGGGGCGGCGCATTTTCATTCTATGCGGCCTCAGCGGGGGCGTCGGGATAGGCGGAGTACAGCACCTTCAGGGCGATGGGGGTTACGACGGCGGACACAATGATCAGCAGGATAACCGCTGGGAAATAGGCCGCGTTCATCAGGCCCACGGCCAGCCCCTTTTGAGAGACGATGAGAGCTACCTCGCCCCGGTTCATCATCCCCACGCCGATCTTCAGGGCGTCCTCCTTCTTGAAACGGCAGATCCAGGCCATCAGGCCGCACCCCACGATCTTGGAGAGCAGCCCCACCACCAGGAACGCCAGAGAGAAGGCCAGGATAGAGGTATCAAAGGCGCTGATGTCCGTGCTGATGCCCACCGACGCGAAGAACAGGGGGCCGAACAGGGTATAGGAGTTGACGTCCAGCCGGCGCTCGATGTCGTGGGAATCCCGCAGATTGGACAGGACCAGACCGGCCACATAGGCGCCGGTGATGTCGGCGATCCCGAAGAACTCCTCCGCCAGATAGGACATGAGGAAACAGAAGGCCAGGCCGAGCACTGTCAGCCGCTTAGTCCTGGGGTGGCGGAGGCTCATACGTTCAAAGACCTGGTACACCAGATAGCCAATCACCCCGGAGAAGAAGAAAAACAGCCCTGTATCTGCCAGTACCTTGACCGGAGAGGCGGATGCATCCTTAAAGCCGGTGATCACCGTCAGAACGATGATGCCCAGCACATCATCGATAATGGCGGCAGAGAGGATGGTGGTCCCCACCCGTGTTTTGAGATGTCCCAATTCCCGCAGGGCCTGGACGGTGATGGATACCGAGGTGGCGGTCAGGATGCAGCCCATGAACAGTGCATGGTAAAACGAGTCGGAGCCGAAGCCGTCAAATCCATAGAAGGTGATGTACAGAGCTGTACCTGCCGCAAGGGGCAGCAGTACCCCACACATAGCCACCAGCAGGGCGATAGGGCCGCTTTTGATGATCTCGTCGATGTCGGAGTCCAGCCCCGCGCTGAACATCAGCAGAACAACGCCAAGCTCGGCCATCTGCGTCAGAAAATCTGAGGGCTGCACCAGGCCCAGCAGACAGGGGCCGATGAGCAGGCCGGCCAGGATCTCCCCGGCCACCTGAGGGGCTTTCCACCTGCGGGCCAGAAGTCCCATATATTTTCCGGCGATCAGGACGACCGCAATGTCCCGAAAAATCACATAATCCATTCCGTTCCCACCTTGTCAAACAGCTCCAGCGGGGCCGCCGTCCGGAACCGCGCGGAGGCGGTCTCTATTCCAAAACATGTGCGGTCCACTGTTTATGATAGTCGTCTCCCGATGGGAAGTCAACGGATTCCCCTGTTCAGATTTTGTATATTTTTCACGGAGCATACAGAATGGAAATACAGCTGTTTTGTTAATAGGGATAATATTTGGAGAAAACCTCGCAATATGAGGCCGGAGTTCCATTTCAAACTTTTGGATCACCTTTTTCTTCTGGGTTTATTAATCCTTTGGCCTCAACAGGTAGCAGGTGCGGCAGGGCGGCTCCAGCTGTGTTTCATCCGGGATGGTCCTCCTGTCTGCATTTTGGGTGTTTCAGATCAATCTGTGCGCGGTTCCCCGACTATGCTGTTCGGCCGATCCGGATGCACCACAAAGCTTACCTCTGCCATTTGTTCGATCAACGTGTCTGCATCGTGCTCCAGTTTGTACTCCAGCTCCTCTTGATACAGAGGAATCACCTGATAGAAGTTGACCTCCTCGCCGCCCGGCAAAGTGCAGACTTCGCCTCCGTTCCAGACAATATCCTGCGGACCCACCAGAAGTGCGCCGCAGAGTGCCGTGTTCTCCGCAAACGGCGATTGCTTGCCCATTGTGTGGCCAAAGCCCAGCCAGGTGTCGCTGGAAATGGGCAGGCGGGCCAGCACCTTCAGTAGCCGGAATGGCCAGTACCAGCGCTCGTCCTTCATGGATCCCTCGTCCAGCTTCCAGTCCGGCGGCAGAGCGATGGCCAGCTCCGCCCGCTCCAGCTTGTATTCCGCCAGTTCCTCCGGCACATTCATCCGGTGAGCCCCCATACCCATCGTTACCAGCGTGTAATAGTCCCGCTCCTCAGAGGGAGGAACCACGCAGATGTCCACGTGGATGTCCGGGGAAACCAGTTCGTGAAATACATTCTCAAACTCACCAAAGGTGTTTTTGATGTGCTGCTCTACCACAGACATTTCTTCTTCTGTGTAAAGCTCCGGCTCACGGCTCTCCTCCGAGGACCAGAAGGCACCCTCCTGTTCCGTCCCGTCCGGGTTCAGGAAGATCTGGAAGTATGCGTCCTCCTCTGTCAGCTTGTAGAGCAGGCCCATGTGGTAGTCCAAGCCCACCAGCACCGTGTCCAGGCAGGCCGCCCTTTCGTTTGGGTGCGCTCGTTCCAGCCACTGACCGCTTTGAAGCCAGCCCCTCAGCTGCTCCAGCCAATCTGTACTCAGCTTGGACATCCCGCCCTCATTCATCTGGAACACCAGATCCACAGGACGGCCGTTCACCATATATGGGAACTGCGTGTAAGGTGCGTTGGGTGTGTACTGCTCCGGCTTGGCGCCAAAGATGTGCCAGAAACGCTCCAGCCCCTCCTGATCGACGGTGATGCAGGAGATGGCGCGCTGCTTAAGGCGATGGCCTTTTCAAAGAGTCCCCGGTCCCACGGCTGTGCCAGGTTGTTGTAGGCCCGGGCCAGCTCACTGTCCAGTTCCGGGGTGCGTTTCCCGGCAGGGACAGCCTCCAATATATTGATGATCTTCTGAAATTCGCTGTTTTCATTCCATTTTTGGCACTGTTCCAATAATTCCATATCAGCGCCTCCTTTCCTGCGTCTGACCAGCACAGCTCCCGTTTGTTTCGCTGTCCGCTTCCTCAAAGGTGTGCCAAACAGGTGGTTCCTTGTTCCGGTTCAGCAGGGACTTGATCTTGGAGAGAAGTCCTTCCACCAGATGGAACCACACTTGTCCAAAGATAAAAATCACAGTCAGGATCAGGAGCCACATTCCAATTTCCTGCCACACTGTGTCTCACCTCGCGCTCCGCTTATTTGGTCGAAAACTCATTCTGGAAGAAGGCGGTAAACGCCTCCAGCTCCTCTTTCTGATAGAGATAAATATACAGGCTCTCATCCTCCAGCCATTCATAGGCGTTGATGCCGATATACTCCTTCCGGTTCGGATAGATGATGAAGGCGTCGGTGGGGTACTTGTTCCGGTACGCCTTGAAGATCTCATCCCGGCGGTAATAGGTGGGGTCTCCATAGCCGGAGAGGTCCGGGAGGGTGGGCACCACAACGATGGTTCGGGTGGCTGCATTCCAGCCCAAGATTAAATTGCCGATTTGAGTTTTGCTCCCATGAACAAAGCCATAGTTGAACCGCTTAACGTCCTCGGTATAGCCCACGATCAGGCGGTACTCCTCGCCGTGCTCCACCGCCTGGTCAAACAGGGCGCGCACCTTTTTTGCATTGACCGCGCTCTTTTCCATATCCGGCTTCGGCCCCTTAAACAGTTTGCTGAACAGTCCCATAGTGGTATCCTCCTCATTGTTTTTGAAAAAATTTATTTACTCCTCCGCCCGGAACACCGGGCGGTAAAAGTCATGGTTTTTGAGGGCCTTGTTATAAGCCCACGCGCTGCCAGCCTTTCAACCGCTCCTGCACCGCGTCGATCTTCCAGCCCTCGCCCACACGCTTCATCAGAAAGCGGCGGTCAAAGCCTGTATTTTTCTCTCTGGTGTAGATATAGAGCTTATTCCGGGTGATCTGCTCCGCATCAAGGAACCGCTCGCCCTTGTAAGTGCCCTGAGGGCTGTACGAGAGGCTCAGAGGCCGGTAGCCCATACGGGGCGTTTCGCTCACATACTTCTCCCAGATTGCCAGCAGGCGGGGCACGGCCTGGGCGTCCTCAAACCCGGCCTGCTCCATATACTGCTCCCATTCTGTCATCTCGGCAAAGAAAGCGGACAACACCCCGCGGCACTCCACCGCCGCCTGCTCATCCAGCTGGACGGGCTTTTTGGCTCTCTCCCTCTGTACCTGAGAGAAGTGTTCCATCTGCTCCCTGGTGAATTGCACATGGGACACCGGCTCGATGCGGCTGTTGCCGGCGATGGACAGCAGGCCCTCATAAGTAACGGTAGTATAGTCAATCTGGATATGGGCGAGTTTGGGGATGAAGGCCGCCTGGAGCAGCCCGGCGTCATCCAGCCCGGTGTGGTTAAGAGTTAGAAGATCCAGCTTGCAGTTTTGCAGGGCGGACAGGCCGCTGCCGTGGATGGCGGCGTTGCCGTCCAGCAGCAGATAGCGCAGCTTGGGCATGGCGGAAAAGACGGGGAAACAGGCGTCGGTGAGAGTGCCGTCCTCCACACCGAAGTTGACCATGCTTTTATGTCCGGCAAAAGGGGAGAGCAGTTCATCCGTTACCGGATAGCCTTTCACATGGAAGCCCACCAGGGTGTAACCGGCCAGCCGCTCCGTGAGGTCCATGGTCAGCTCCGGGATCTCATACTGCTTCTCTCCGTCTAAAGTTAGAACACCATTTTTCCAGTCTGCTGTTCTAGCCCGTTTTGGTAATCCCATTGCTTACCTCCTTATTCCTGCTCTCCATAGCTGGCTTCAATGTCGATAAACCGCACATACACGGCGCAGACCTCGCCTTTTGCGTCATAACCGAAGTAGACGGGATAGTAACCGTCCCCCCAGCCGGAGGAGAAGATGGGCAGGTTGCAGTCCGTGTCCGGCACCGTCCAGTTGAGCCAGTCACCGTGGCTCAACTGATACTTGGGGTGGGCTTTGGCGTTTTCCTCCAAAAGATCGCAAAACAGGTCATTGTAGGGGTCGATGTCCGGGTCCTCTTCCAGCCTCTTGGCCCAGTATGCCTTAAAGGCCGACTGGGTCTGGATGTCCGCAACACAGCCCATCCCGGCGTCTACACCAAAGCCAAAATAATCGTCCTCATCCAGTTCCTCGTCCAAATCCTCTTTGCCCGTCATACCCAGCTCATAGCGGACAGGCTTCTCCGGAGAAACCTCCACCTTGACACAGGCGTAGCGGTCGCCGTATTGTTCGCTGGGCACCACACAGATCTTCAACGGGTAAGTTCCGGCGGGGATCGTTTGAAGAAACGGCAGAGCGTCCTCCAGCTCCACCAGCGGATCGCAGGCGAAAATCGTTCCGGTAGGAAAATGGACGGTGCCGATATACAGCGCATCCACCCCCATATTTCCAATCACTTTTTCTGTGAAATGGGCCTCCAAATCAGTTTTGCAGGCCAGCTTGTCCTGGATAGATTCGTATTTGTTCCGCCACTCGGTGGTAGGTATATTGGTCTCTCCTTTCAGTTCCGGCTCCACCCGGATGATGGGCCGGTAAAAGTCATAGTCACCATTCAGTTTCTTGTCCTCCTGCACTTCCGGCTTGCAGTGTGGTGAACAGGGCAGAAAACCCAGGAACGGCCCCAGCCCGCCGCAGATACTGCACCCGCCGTCGCCGCCGCAGGTGGTGAACTTCTCAGCCTGTACCACTTCCCGCATATAGGGGTCGTAGGCGATGGACAGACCGAAAAAGTTGGGCTCCTCCATATCGTAGGGCCTGTTCTCGTCCTCATCCATGTCCTCAAACCAGTGCAGGCGCATGGAGTAGTCGAGGCCATCTCCCCAGGGGAAAAGGGTCCGGCAACCACCGCCGCACAGATAGGCCCACTCATCTGCCGTGGGCAGGGAGAAGCCCTGTTTTTGCAGTAGGTTTTGAAAGTTCGGATACTCCACCTCATGATAGAGGCTGACCTGCCAGCTGTCGCCATCCCGCTCGAAACGGGCGCGGCCCGCCAGCGTCAGACTGTCCCTGCCAGTCAAAGCGAATTGGCGGAAATCCTCCAGCCAGTCCGGGCACAGCCGTGGGTCATCCAGTTCGACCGGCTCCCAGTTGACTTCCTCCAGTTCCCGGCCCACCAGCATAGGGCCGATGGCCGCCTGCCGGACGGGAGCCATGCTTTCCCCAATGAATTCTGCCGGGTCCTGCTCCAGATCCCATTCCTGGAACAGGTACTCCAATTCCTCTTGGCTATCCTGATTCAGCCCTACGGCGAACCGTTCCCAGCCCAAGGTGACGGTATCACCGGGGACAAAGACAAACTCCCGGCCATCTTTCTCGAAGATACCAGTGGTGCAACTCTGGCCCCAGCGGTCAAAGCGCTCCATCCGTACAAAACCAAAGTGATACTGCTCTGCCAGCTGCTCCATAAGGGCTTGTTTCTTCTCGGGGAAAAGTTGGTCAAACTGAGGACGAAACAGTGCTTTTCCCATGTCCAGCCGGTTATCTGCACACTTCTGCGGCGGCGCTGGTTCCTCCCCCGGGAGGAAGAAAGGCAGATTCGGATAAGTTTCTGCATACTCCCGCCATGGTTCCAGCTTTTTGGGCTTGTTTGCTGTCCGCAGAAACTTCCAAAAGTCGATGGGGTAACGAAATACCGGCCCCACGCCGTCCCGCCGGGTGACGATGACCACCGTCCCATCGGTGAGCATCCCGATGTGCTGCATTTTCTCCCCGCCGAACATTCCCGGACGGATGCGCAGCACCTCACGGGTGTTCCTATTGATGAGCTGGGCAAAGTCATCGGAGAGGATCTCACCATTTCCCTGCACCAGCAGCCAATCTTCGGTAAACCAGCGAAGTTTCAGCCCCTCGCCCATGCCGGGCAGGGCGGCGATGCGGCACCGCCCGGTGTCCATGTCCAGCTCCAGCAGGCATTCCTCCACCCGCCCCTTGCCGCTGACGGCGTGGATCATGTAAATGCGGCCTGAGCCAGGAACGGGAACGGCTTCGGAGAGATGGTCGTATCCGTACAAAGGGAAGGAGTGTTTTGTTACATCGCCGTTTTCCCAGCGGTAAATGTGCCCTTTGTACCACTCGTTGGAAAAGTAGACCCGGCCCAATCCGTCCGCTGTGATACCGCAGTGGTAGGTGCCGCTCCAGCCGTCCTTGGGTAACGGCCAGTTCTGTACATCTTGGCAAGTACCCCGGTCCGTCAATTGAATCCGTGTGGCGTTGGTGGGATCGCCCACCCAGAGGGAATGGGCGGTCCAGCAAAAAGAGTTCGGAGCTCCCTCATATCCGATAGGGGAAGGCTCAAAAAAGTTCAGGGTGTTGGGGTTTTTGCACAGCAACACCTTCCCGATCAGTCCGCTTGCAGAGACCCCTGATGCGGCATACAGCCCGCTTTTATCCGAATAGGAGATGCATCCGAAATGGTATAGGCTCTTGGAGCGAGTCACCTTCGGCGGGCGGCATCGTAGATCTGCCACACAGCCATAGTTCCATTCCTGGGAATGACTGCTTTTCCATTCTCCCGCCGCAAAGTCACCCGCCAGGGAATTGAAGAAATAATCGTACTCATCCTGGAGTATGTATTCCTCGCAGGGCATCAGCGCACCAGGGTCTTGCTCCTTGGCATGGTCGCCCCAATTGCGCCCCTGTTGTTTCATCAGGCGGCAATATTGCCCCCGTTTTTTGCAGTAGCGTTCCCATTCGCTGCGCTCTTCCTCTGGAATCAGGACAAACAGATACTCATCCTCATCGTCCAGGTTATACAGTGCCCAGCCGAAGGCAGACAGTTCCTGTCCCAACGCTGCCGCCCCTTTTTCGTGGGATAGTTTCATATACTGGACGCCAACGGCATCAAAGCGTTCCTCCAGCAGTGCCGGGACCTGTGCGCCCCATTTTTCTCGCAGCTGGGCCAGAGTGTCCTGTACGGCACCGTCAAATTTCAGAATGTCCAGCGCATCGGATATAATTTGTGCCCAGTTTGGCATGAAAGTACCCCCTTTTTTTAGTGTCTCAAAGCTTGCTGCTCAGTCGCTTGACAGGCGCAGACATTACATCTGGAAAATGCTTGCACAGAATCTCTGTGAATAAGGTCATTGCAATAAAGGGCTTGAGATTATCTGCTGCAATCTCAAAATATTGAAAATAGCCCCAATCCAACTCATCCCGCTCTCCGGTCACAGACAGGTACCGTACCGCATCCGGTTTTCGTCCATTCAGATCAATTTTTTCTCCACCGCGCCAGAAAACAGCGGTGCAGTATACTGTTCCGTTTTACTTCTCTCCTTTGAATCGCTTACTTCACTCATCCGAATCTTCCTGACATTCTATTCAAAAATTTCCCGATACCGTTCTCTCAGTTCTTCCGAGGCCGTTTCCACCACCTTCTGACCACCCTTGGCGCTGGCCTTGCCCCAGATCACATAGCAGACCGTCTCCCATGCGTATTGCAGCACTTCCTCCGGGCTGGCTTCTGTTTCCCGGGTAGGTTCCTCGTCCTCGTCATCATCGTCATCCTCGTCGGAGGAAAAACCGCTTGGAACGATCTCAGACAGATGGGCTTTTGCCTCCAGCAGAGCGTCCAGGCTTTCTGTGTTTGCCATCCATGCGGCATAGTCTTTGGAATACTTCATGTTCTGCATGGACAGCACCCCCCGGATAAAAATGGGGACTGTATCGGCGGTAAAGCCGAACTGTTTCCCATACTCCCGGAGGAATTTTTCCTGCAAACGGGAGTGCTCATCATCACAGAGGTCGAGATAATCCCATACCAACTGCCGCCATGTTTGCCCCAGCATTCCCAGGGCGAACACAGCAAAGCTGCCGGGGAGGGCGCACTGTTCATCGCTGAGATTGGTGTACTGCTCATATTGCCGCATGGCAAGCCGGGCGTACCGTTCCATCAGGGGGTGGAGGCCGGGGTACTGCACGGCACAGGCAAAGAGCTGGTTTACTCCCTTTTTGGGCAGTCCTGTGATGGGAAGATACCTCTTTTCCGGCCCTTTGAACTCCACCGCATAGCTGCGGGGAAAATCCTCCTGCTCCAGAAGCTCACACAGGTAGTTCAGCACTTCACGGCAGCATTCCTCCGTGTTGTCCCTGGCAGTGATTCGGATAACGGCAAAGGCATCGTTGGCCGATGCGGTGAAGTGCTCTGTTTTCCTTTTTTGCAGAGAGATCGGTAGCCTGCCGGTTCCATTTTCCCGGAGCTTTTTCACCATATCAGGACGGACTTTCTCCACCAATCCAAAGAGGTAATTGGCGTCCAGATACTGAAAGTCCAAGCCATACACTTTATAGCTCACCGCCACATAGCAGGCGAAACGCAGCAGCGGCTCCGGGACCTGCTCTGCACGGATGCCTGGTTTCAAGGAATACTCCCGATCCCAGAAGTGGTCATCTTCATTGCCTGTCACGACAAAATACTTCTCCTGCAGCTCCCGTTTCAGCATATCAAGTAAATGGTGGTCAATTTCACCCCACCGGCTCTGGCGGCGCAGGTTTTCGCTGAAGGTGATGGCCTTTTCCGCGTCAAGGGTCTCAGCCCGCTGCGCTTCGGTCCATGTCCGAAGCAGTTGCCACACCTCAAAGGGCGCGCCTTCGCTGCTGACCACTACCGGCGGCCAGAGGGAATCAAGCCGCGTGATTCTCCCGTCAATGGCATCCTGGATACACTGGTCAAAGAGCGGTTGCAGTTCTTCCTGTACCTCGGGCTTCATCCAGTAACAGCGTCCGTCCGCACTATTGCGTTTTGGTAAACTCATGAGATGCTCTCCTCTCAGGTCTGCTGGTGCTGCATGGATACGATCTGGCAGTCCGGGCAGAACTCCACATAAAGCGCGCCCTCTGCACAGTCAAACACCGTATCCCACTGGATCTGGGCCAGGTACTTCATGGGCTTCCCACAGTGGGGGCAGGTCGTATATTCCGCGTCCTGCACCCAGTTGGCAAAGCCGCCGATGGTGTTCACATCCTCACAGGCCGCGCCGTAAAACAGGGGCACAGGCGCTTTGCCCAGTACAAAGGGATTTTCGGTGAGGGCCTTGTAGTCCTCGGGCCGGACATAGCAGTCCATCTTCTCCGCCCCGTCAAAGAGTTCGGAGGGAAAGACCGCCACGCCGCCATCCAGAGAAAAGCGGTTGAAGGCGGGGCCTTTGAGGAATCCCACGCAGCTGGGGCAGCAGGTGGCGGTCAGGATACCATCCAGCCCCAGGAACCGGAGCCGCTCATCCCTGCCATCCAATACCAGCATGTCCACCATACGCCCGCCGCAGTGGGGACAGGTGTCCTCCCGCGCCCGGCCAATGCGGACGGGAGATTTCTCGCCAGCGGTTCCCTTGACCATAGGATAGCAGGTGTCGAAGTTGAGCTGGATTTTCTGGCCCTCCTTGTTGAAGGTCCAGCCTCCGATCTGCGCATAGCTGGATGGGTCCACATAGAGGCCCTTGCGCCAGGGCCGGGGATTTCGCTCCAGCTCCAGCAGAGTCTCCATTGCCTTGTCATCTCCCTGCATAGCAAGGCAACTCATCAGGTTGGATGCCTCGCTGGAATATTCCGCGGACAACAGCGCATGAATCAGGCCATCCCGCACATCGGCGGGAGCGTGATAATAGATCTCACAGGGCCAGAACACCTCTGCGGCCAGTGCCGCCCGCTGGATCTCCGGGGCGATGGCATTATGGTAGCTAAGCAGCTGCCAGAAGTCGGTGAACTCCGGGTCTTCCATCTCCGCCAGCCGCTGGATGTTCTGAATCAGGTTTCTCTGCTTCTCTATGATTTGTTCCGGGGTCCAAGCAAGAGCAGCCTTCCGCTCCTGTTCAGATTTGCATTTCCAGCACAATCCCTCATAGCCCAAGGGTGTCCCACAGCCGGGGCAGGT
>ENA-USYR01000585-USYR01000585.1-human-gut-metagenome-genome-assembly--contig:-NODE-585-length-18830-cov-7.320749_pt1 | contig 18830 bp, 16 predicted proteins | sample MGYA00250064_ERZ773510 | MGnify/ENA primary metagenome ERZ773510 (study PRJEB29103, sample SAMN06112082) | human gut metagenome | biome: human gut; feature: ankylosing spondylitis patient; material... | reverse complement strand
GGCGGAGAGGGGCAGGCGAATATCATGGATCAGGAGCATATACTCAGTTACTTTCTATCTTGCACTGCACCACATAGCTGCCCAGCGCAAAAATTTTGTCGTTGGCCGGCACATAGAGGCGGCAGGCGATGTTCTGCTGGCCGATGGCGACATAGAAGTCGTCGGCGTCGATCTCAATGACCACCTGTTCCGGATTCAGTGCTTCCAGCGAACCGGCCGGCTGATTGAACAAAAACAACAAGATCCCCAGAAACAACAGGAATCTTATCATACTCTTTATTTGTTTATGCGTTGGTTTCATACTTGCTAGAATTGAAAATAAATAAAGCTAGAAGCGTTATTTCCGAAGAAATATATACAAAATAAGAGGATCGCATATAAAGTATATCGTATATATATACTTCGTATTTTCTTAATATCAAATCCAAACGGTCGTTCCCGGTTCATCCATTCGACCACCAGCATACAAGCAATAAAAATAAGCGATAATAAAGCAGAAACATTATTGGCCCCACTTACCTTAGGCACACGGAATAAAGAAGAGGAGAACAGATCATATATATAATCGAATGCCATTGATATATTCTCAGCCCTAAATAGAATCCATCCGATCACCACGAAGCCAAATGTAACCAACATAGACACAACGTTTGATGGTATCAACCTTATCTTTACATATTTCTTTAGTATCAACAATGCTATACATAGCAAACCATGGTAAACACCCCAAGCCACAAATGTCCAGTTCGCTCCATGCCAAAGACCGCTCAAGAAAAATATGATCAAGATATTCCGAATATGTCTAAAGAAACCATTATGGCTACCTCCCAAGGGAATATATACATAATCTACGAACCAAGTATTCAACGAGATATGCCAACGTCTCCAACATTCGGCTATATCTAAAGAAAAATAGGGATACCGGAAATTTTGCCTCAACTGTATCCCAAACAACTTGGCTGTACCTATAGCGATATCTGAATATCCGGAAAAATCTCCATAAATCTGGAATGAGAACAAAACGGCTCCCAATAGCAAAGTACTAGCCGGGGTGGTAGGCAGATACACAATGCTGATAATAACCGACTTACGCATTCACCTACCACCTCCCCCCTACGGGGACTCCTCCTTCCTGAAGGAGGAGAATGTTGAATACTATCGACTATCAAATTATTATTTTCTTAATTAATTTTACCACCAAATTTGAAGAAGAATCAGTTTTTTGTTTTCATTTCTCATATTCTCATAACCTAGTGGCTAAATGTGAGATTATTAGTAAGATACCGCTATGAGAAATGTTTTTTGAATTGGTATTTCTCATGCATTTCTCATAATATTCTCTTCAAATTCCTTCATTTCTCATACTATTTTCTCTTATTTCTCATAGGGTAATAAATCCTTTCGGTAGTATTTAACCAAGCTTATTGTATCTGGAGGATACCTATTGTTTTCATATAAAACATTAAGTAATAACTAATTATTCACTAACTAATGTCATGTCTTTTAAGTGATATCTTATTCGTTCTACTTTAGTGAACAGGCTTGTTTACTGGAGTGGCAGGATTTATCTACTGGAGTGCATAGATCTGTCTACTTGAGTGGAACGATAGAAGATGAGATAAGAACATAAATGGATGAAGACGAGATATGATAAGGATGTAGGTAACGTAATATATAAATATCTATTGCTTTACGCGATGTATGTGTAGTCGCTGTCTTTACTATAAATATGTTTTTCTTTTACTTGGATTTTAATACTTTTATATAGAATGTGGAGCTATATTAATGTTATCTTAAAGATACGTATTTTATGTAGCGAATTTATTCGTCCTACCGGATATATTGAACCTTGTTTTTCTTATATTTGCAGCACATGATTTCTAAACAATAATTAAATTATTCATTCTTATGAAAAAGATTCTGGTATTATTCGCTTTAACAGCGATAGCTATGGTGAGTGTAAATGCGCAGGACAACTTGAAATGGGGTGTTATGGCAGGTATGAATGTGAGTAAATATACTTTTACCGGTTTTGACAACAGGGTAGGTTTTCATGCAGGTGTCAAAGCTGAGTTGGGGTTATCGCAGGAAGCAAGTGGGGCATACATGGATTTTGCTGCGTTACTGACGTTGAAAGGTGCTAAAATTGATGGAGGATCAATTGCAACCGTTAAATTTAATCCGTATTATTTGGAGATACCGGTGCATGTTGGTTATAAATATGCTGTAAATGAAGATTTTGCGCTGTTTGGTAGCGTAGGTCCTTATTTGGCTGTCGGTCTGTTTGGAAAAGCAAAATTGAGCATAGGCAATGCGATTGGTGATTGGGCTGATATAGAAGGTATGGAAAGTGTAGGAGGCCTGGAAGGTAAATCTGTATCTGAAGATATATTTGGCGATGACGGGTTCAAACGATTCGACTTCGGCCTCGGATTGAAAGCCGGTGTTGAGTTCAACAAAAAATATCAGGTTGCTTTGAGTTATGATTTCGGGTTGATTGACGTGCAGAAAGATTTGGGTATGAAAAACAGGAACCTGATGATATCATTTGGTTATATGTTCTAAAACGGACTTTGCAACTTTGTTGCACGAATCATTCGTTACCTTTGCAACAGATAAAAAACGAATGAATATGGGACATTGTTGTTGCGGTGCACATTCATGCACGACAGAAAATAAAAAGAATGCCAGTACTTCGATAGTTCACGAATACTGGAAAGTAGGGCTTTCATTTATACTTCTGATAGGAGGTATTATAATGAATGCCCTGAATTTTGCCTTTTTCCTTGGAGAGTATGTTGCTTTAATATGGTATATCCTGGCTTATCTTCCGGTAGGAATACCAGTGATGAAAGAGGCTTGGGAGGGTATCAGGGAAAAAGACTACTTCAGCGAGTTTACACTGATGATTGTTGCTACGCTGGGAGCCTTTTATATTGGTGAGTATCCGGAAGGAGTCGCTGTAATGCTGTTTTATACGATAGGAGAGTTGTTTCAGAATAAAGCGGTAGACAGGGCGAAACGTAATATCGGTGCTTTGCTGGATGTGAGACCTGAGAACGCCTTGGTGCTTAGGGAGGATAATCTTGTGGTAGAAAGTCCTCAAAATGTAAAAGTAGGAGAGGTCATTGAAATAAAGGCGGGTGGGAGAGTTCCTTTGGACGGAGTGATGTTGAATGAAATCGCTGCTTTTAATACAGCCGCGTTGACGGGAGAAAGTGTTCCCCGTGACATCAGAAAAGGAGAGGAAGTCCTTGCGGGGATGATTGTGACGGATAAAGTAATCAGGATTAAAGTAGAAAGACCTTTCGATAAAAGTGCGCTTGCACGGATATTGGAACTCGTTCAGAATGCTTCGGAACGGAAAGCACCGGCAGAATTGTTTATCCGTAAGTTTGCCCGTATCTATACTCCTATTGTCATAGCACTGGCGGTATTGATTGTGCTACTCCCGTTCGGCTATTCATTGATAGACCCTCAATTCGTGTTTACATTTAATGATTGGTTATACAGAGCTTTGGTTTTTCTGGTAATTTCGTGTCCATGTGCGCTGGTAGTAAGTATTCCATTAGGTTATTTCGGTGGTATCGGAGCAGCTTCCCGATTGGGGATTCTGTTTAAAGGCGGCAATTATCTGGACGCAGTCACTAAAATCAATACAGTCGTATTCGATAAAACGGGAACGCTGACCAAAGGAACATTTGAGGTGCAGGATTGTAAGTGTGTATCCGGGATTTCGGAGAAGGAACTGGTGAGGATGATTGCTTCAGTAGAAAGTGACAGTACACATCCGATCGCTAAAGCGATTGTGAACTATGCAAAACTGCAGGATATAGGGCTTGCGGTTGTCACCAATACTAAAGAATTTGCAGGTCTCGGTTTGGAGGCAATAATAGACGGGACTTCGGTGCTCGTTGGAAATAGTCGGTTACTGTCTAAGTTTAGCATAAAATATCCGGCAGAATTGCAGAGTGTTACCGATACGATTGTAGTTTGTGCTATTGGAGGCAGTTATGCGGGTTATCTCTTGTTGGCGGACGCATTGAAGGATGACGCGAAGACGGCGATTGATAACTTAAAAGCATTAAACATTGAAAACATTCAGATATTATCCGGTGATAAACAGAGTATTGTTACTAACTTTGCAGAGAAACTCGGTATATCAAAGGCTTATGGCGATCTGCTTCCTGACGGTAAAGTGAAACATCTGGAGGAATTGCGGAAAAATGAAGCAAATCAGATTGCCTTTGTCGGTGACGGGATGAACGACGCTCCTGTGCTTGCGTTGAGCCATGTCGGTATTGCTATGGGTGGATTGGGCAGTGATGCGGCGATTGAAACAGCTGATGTCGTGATACAAACAGATCAACCGTCGAAAGTGGCCGAAGCCATTAAAGTAGGAAAGCTGACTCGCCGGATTATCTGGCAGAACGTGTCGCTGGCATTTGGAGTGAAACTGCTGGTACTTATCTTGGGAGCCGGCGGACTGGCTACACTTTGGGAAGCTGTCTTTGCGGATGTCGGCGTTGCATTGCTTGCCATTATGAATGCAGTGAGAATACAGAAGATGATAAAATAAAAAGAATATGGAAGAGAATGTTTATTTGGATAAGCTGGAAAGACGGGATATCAAACCGACAGCAATAAGGCTTCTCATATTGAAAAATATGTTGGAAGTTGGACGGGCCGTATCGTTACTGGATCTGGAAACTCTCCTGGATACGGTAGACAAATCGACCATATCCCGGACAATAGCTCTCTTTCTGTCTCATCACCTGATACATAGCATAGATGATGGAAGCGGTTCGTTGAAGTATGCCGTTTGCGACAACTCCTGTAACTGCGTGGTGCAGGATTTACACTCGCATTTCTATTGTGAGAAATGTCATCGGACTTTTTGTCTGGAAGGTACACATATTCCGGTTATTGATTTGCCTAAAGGATTCACGTTACATAGCATTAATTATGTTCTCAAGGGGATTTGTCCGGAATGTACTTCTCATTCAAAGAATGAATAAATAGAAAAAGCCGGAACTCAGACCAATAGAAATATCGGTAGAGTTCCGGCTTTTTATCAATATGCTTGTTTAATCGATGTTTGGATTCAATGAATGCCAGTCTTTGATGGCAGGTATGATTCCCATTTCAATAACTTCATCACGGAGCTTGCACAAGTGTTCGTAGCTCTTTTCCAGTTCAGCCTGTTCGGCAGGAGTTCCGGCTACTTCCTTATAAGTGACACCGTTTTTGGTGATTGAAGTTTCCATTGCCATCATGATATGATCGAATTTTCCATTGGAGACATACGTTCCGGCAGGCCAGCGGAAAGGTTGTCCGCCCATAGCGGCAGCGATCATCTCGATAGAAAGATAGGCGGGGCTTTGGAAAGAAGAACGGCCGCGCAGATCGATGATGTGCTTTCCACCTTGGATAACACGTACTTTCAGTTCTTCCCATTCGGTTAATGGGAGACGGGTCGTACCAATGAAATCAGTCAACGGTTCTCCTTTCACTTTAGTGGTAGAAGCAAATACGGCCATTTGTTCGCCATGACCGCCGTATGTGCGGCAGTTCTGAATTTCAGAAGCCGGGATATGGAAGTATTTCACCAGTTCGTTTTGCAGACGGGTGCTGTCCAATGCTGCCAGCGTAGAAACCTGAGACGGTTTCAGTCCGGAATACAGTAAGGTAATCAAACCGGTAATGTCGGCCGGATTGAAAATGACAACAATATGTTTTACGTTCGGGCAATATTGGCGGACGTCTTTACCGAATTGAGCGGCGATTTCTGCATTTCCTTTCAGCAAGTCCTCACGGGTCATACCTGCTTTGCGGGCTGCACCACCGGAAGAAACGATGTAAGATGCTCCGGTCAACGCTTCTTTGATATCAGAAGTATAAGTAAGGTTGACACCTTCGAAGCCGCAGTGGTACAATTCTTCTGCCACCCCTTCCAAAGCGGGAGCAAACGGATCATACAGACAAATATTCGGAGTGAGTTTCATCATCATGGCAGTTTGAGCCATATTGGAGCCAATCATTCCGGCTGCTCCTACAATTGTAAGTTTCTCGTTGGTTAAAAATTCCATAAAGCTATCTATTTAAAGGTGAATAATCTGTTATTTCTTTTTGTCGCTACAAAGTTAACACTTTATTGACCTGATTGTTCATTGAAAATAGTTTTATCAGATAACGAAAAGTTATAGCTGGCTGATTGAAGGATCTGTCTAAAATAGATTATCTTTGTATCCTATATTATATAAATGGATAAATATGAGCATCGAATTAGGAAAATTCAATCAGCTTGAAGTTGTAAAGGAAGTCGATTTCGGGGTGTATCTCGACGGAGGAGAGGAGGGGGAGATTTTGTTGCCCACCCGTTATGTGCCCGAAGACTGTAAAATAGGAGACTTTTTGAATGTCTTTCTTTATCTGGATATGGATGAGAGATTGATTGCCACTACGCTGACTCCGTTGGTGCAGGTAGGGCAGTTTGCCTGTCTGGAAGTGGCATGGGTGAATCAGTTTGGAGCTTTCTTGAACTGGGGGTTGATGAAGGACCTGTTTGTGCCGTTCAGTGAGCAGAAGATGAAGATGCAGGTTGGACGGAAGTACGTGATTCATGCACATTTGGATGATGAAAGTTATCGCATTGTGGCTTCGGCAAAGGTGGAACGCTATCTGTCGAAAGACAGGCCGGAGTATGCTTCGGGGGATGAAGTGAATATTCTCATTTGGCAGAAAACGGATTTGGGCTTCAAGGCAATCATAGACAATAAGTATAGCGGTTTGCTTTACGAAAACGAGATATTTTCTACATTGCAGACAGGTATGGAGATGAAGGCTTTTGTGAAACAGGTGCGCGAAGACGGCAAGGTGGATTTGATCCTTCAGAAACCAGGCTTTGAGAAGATAGATGATTTCTCGAAAACCTTGCTGAATTATATCAGGGAGAATGACGGAAGGATCAGACTGAATGATAAAAGTCCTGCGGAAGATATTTATGCTACATTTGGTGTCAGCAAGAAGACCTTTAAGAAAGGAGTGGGTGACTTATATAAGAAACACCTGATAACCTTGCACGAAGATGGCATCACTTTGGCAGACTCCTAATCAGAATAGGGAAATCCCTATGTATGAATAGAGAGAATCACTGGGGTGGGGAGTTTCCTCGCCCTATTTTTGTAGTATCAGATTAAATAAAGAAGTAATAATAAAAACTAGATAAGTTATGCGTAAGATAATAATAAGTTTCTGCATCCTGTTATCCGCTCTCTCTTTACAAGCGCAGTCCGTCAGCGGAATCCGTATTGACGGTGGTAATACCCCTATTCTTGTTTACTTTGGTGGAAACCAGATGTGCTTGCCGACTACCACTTGCTTTGTAGCTAACCTGGATCGGGGATATTACACGGTTGAGGTTTATGCTACCCGTTTCACCCGTCCGGGAGAGCGTGTTTGGAAAGGGGAGAGGTTGTACAACGAACGTGTTTACTTCGACGGAAGAGGTGTGAAAGATATTTTTGTAGATGACCGTCATGCCAATGTCCGTCCGGGCAGACCGGGACAAGGAGAACACCGTCCGAATTATGACCGTCACGACAGGGTGATGAACGATCAGCTTTTTAAAACGTTCTATAATAATCTGAAGAAAGAACCGTTTGAGGATGATCGCATGGCATTGCTTAATACTGCATTGGCAAATTCAGATTTTACGTCTGCCCAATGTCTCCAAGTGACAAAGCTCTATACTTTTGATGATGACCGAATGGCAATCATGAAAAAGATGTATCCCCGGATTGTTGACAAGGAGGCTTTCTTTACGGTGATTGCTACACTGACGTTTTCTTCCAATAAGGATGAAATGAATAAGTTTGTGCAGAACTATGGCAGACGCTGATACTAACTATTAAAACTATATGGCTATGAAAAAGATACATATCATCCTACTGTTGGCATTGGGACTGGGAGTCAGTAGCTGTTTTACCAGCTATATTTCTAACAAGCAGGTTATGGGTGTACAGCAAGGGATGACTCAAAGAGATGTTGAAAGTATTTTTGGAAAACCGGATTACCGACGTTTCGACGGTGATATGGAAGAATGGGAATTTCATCGTGATAACGGGACGCCTGTTTTGACTTCGGAGCCCATGACAATCATTGTTCAGTTTGCCAATAAAAAGGTGATCAGTATGGATACATTCAAAGGCTATGGCAGACCTTCGCCGCATCCGGTCGTAGTACCTCCTCCTACTGTCACTACTGTTGAAGTTGTTCCCGGTCACCAGTCGGAAGAAATTCGTCTGATGACGGATACTGAGTTTAATAACTTCATCGAGAAGTTGAAATTCACAATTATGAGTGATGACCAGAAGAGGTTGATCGGACAGATGTTGGACAAGCATGATGTTACTTCAAGCCAATGTGTGAGAATTGTAAAAGAGATTTCTTATACGCCCGATCAGGTTGAGATGATGAAGAAACTTTATCCTTATGTAAGGGATAAGCAGAATTTTAATAAGGTGATTGATAGCTTGTTTTCCACTGTGTATAAAGATGAAATGTACAAGTTTATCAAAGAATATCATCAAACAAATAAATGATAGGAGATTAAATTATGAAGCGAATATTATTTTTACTCTTTGCTATCGGGCTGACTGTCGGTACGACAGCGATGGCTGGAATGAGCACTAGCAAAGTGCGTAAGGAAACACGCTTTCTTACTGATAAAATGGCATACGAATTGAGTTTGAGCACTCAGCAATATAATGATGCGTATGAGATTAATTACGACTTTATTTATTCTGTTCGTAATATCATGGATTATGTGGCCCGTGGCTATGAATGGGCATTAGATGATTATTATGAAGCTTTGGATATTCGTAATGATGACCTCCGGTGGGTATTGAGTGACGCACAGTATCGTCGGTTTCTGGGAGCTGATTATTTCTACCGCCCGATTTATATTACCGGCGGAAGATGGAGTTTCCGGGTTTATGTGAATTATCCGAATCGTAGTTTGTTCTACTTCGGTCTGCCTTATCATTATCGGACTTACTGTGGAGCACATTATCGCCCGCACCTTCATCACGTAAGTTTCTATCGGGACAGATATAATTTCAGACATTATCCTACTCCGTATCGGGTAAGAGAGCAGAGATCTTTCCATTCTTATCGTCGTTCGGATTTTGGTTCGGTTCATTTCCGCCCGAATTCTTCCGTCCGTCCGCACAATGCACCGACTCGTCCGGGGGTAACGGGACGTCCAAGTCCATCACAGCGTCCGAGTCATAATTCACGACCGGGAACATCAACTCGTCCCGGAACATCAACTCGTCCCGGAACGGCAACGCGACCCGGAACGACAACGCGGCCTGGCAGTTCTTCACGGCCCTCAACATCAGTTCGTCCTGAATCAGATCGTAGACCGACGGGAGGTAGCAGTACGACAGCAAGCCGTCCTAATCGTGAGAGTAGTAGCTCGAGTACAAGTAGAAGAAATGATAGTCGTCCGTCCGGTAGCGGCAGTAGCTCTTCGTCTGGTAGAAATAATCGTTCCGATAGAAGTAACACTTCCACTAGCCGGGGCAGCAGTTCCGGTCGCAGTAGCAGTACTTCCGGTCCGAGCCGTAGCAGTAGTTCTAACCGGAGCAATGTTTCCGGTGGAAAAACGGAAAGACGTTCCTCTTCCGAAAGTACGAGAAGCAGCAGTCGAAGTTCTTCTTCCCGTTCTTCAGAGCGAGACACCAATTCAAGAAGATAACCTATTCCTTTAATTATTTATATCATTGCTCCTCAGCGGTAGGAGAGCTAGACTCCGGTGTTTTGCCGGCTAGACTATTCAGGGCATCGCCCGTAACTTGGATTTCGGGGCGGATAGTATCCGCCTCGATTTCACTTATCAAACCTTTTTGGGCAAGACGTCCGGCAATGAGTTTATAATATCCTTCCATGCTCTCTTTCAGTTTTCCGTTTTCTGCGAAAGAACTGCGGAAATGTTTGGGCTTCGGGATGATAGAAGCCAGGAAGATACTTTCTTCCGTAGTCAGTTGGGAAGGACGTTTGTTGAAGTAGTAGGCGGAAGCCTCCTGGATGCCGTAGATTAGCGGGCCCCATTCTGCAATATTCAGATATACCTCATACATCCGTTCTTTCGAAGTCAGTCTCTTTGTTTCTATGATCCATACAATCAATGCTTCTTCCAGTTTGCGGGCAAAGTTTTTATTTTTGTTCAGAAATACATTCTTCACTAATTGCATTGTGATAGTGCTTCCGCCACGTGCAAAACGTTTGACTTGCAAATCGTAAATCAACGCTTCGCGGAGTGCATCGGGCAGGAAACCATGATGATAATAAAACGCCCCGTCTTCACTTTGCATCACAGACATTTGCAGGATCGGTGAAATGCTGTCAAGTGGGGTGAAATGTTCCCAGGAAGGGCCGACGGGGAAAGTGCGTACTGGCATTCCATTTTCATATGCTGTGTAGACAAACTCGCCTGACATCTTGGACAGTTGGGTATCGCCATATTCTACAATTTCGAAATTCCTCTCTTTCAACTCTGATTCTAATTTGAGACTATCCAATTGTGCAAAATCAATATCCAACAGGAAATGATAAGCTAACTCACCACTTGTTTTGATACCTTCCAGGTTGTTGAACAGGCCTTTGGGCAGAGAACTGAACAGCTCGTCTGCCGGAAACCATGATTTGTCAACGGCTGCAGTGAAATGCCATAAATCTTTTTTCTTTTTGGCTCGTAGATAAGGATGAACCTGAATTTTATTGAATATAACCGTAGTGGTGCTATCCAATTCAAAAGAATGGTCGCTAATGTTCATTTGATATCCTAAATGTCCGCGGTCGAGATGAATCACTTCGGGAGACAGTACTTTGTGGAATATATCAAGTCCGTTTACTTTCGCTTTTCCGTTGAGATATAGCTGGTTTTTTCCATTACTTTCTTTGGTCATGCTATAAGATAAGGTGTCAAAAGTGACTTTCGCACCAAAACGGCGGGTAATATAAGGTATAGAAACTTTTGTGGAATCGGCAGAGTATAGCTTTGCCATTAATGTATTGGCAGATTGTTTCAGTTCGCCATCAGCTATCCAATGCCGGGTTAGTGTATCTTCGTGTATCTCAATGGTTGACCGGAACTTATTCTCTTTGATGATAAAAGAAGGGAATACCATAGAAACGAAGTTGCTGTCTTTTCGTTCAGTGATATAAATCTGTTTTAATTGTCCGTTTTCAGGTAGAAAACCGTAGCATAAATTGAGTAGTTTGTTTATTCTTTCCGCATAATTGATTTCCGTTACGGTTTGACCGGATGTTTGTGATGGAACTTTCCGGTCTTTTTTAAAGAGAAAATCATAATTGGCGATGGAGTCTTGCTTTGTAAATGTGAGTCTGATATCTTCTGCTGCTATGTAGCTTACTTCTATTTTCTTGGTGAGTAATTTCCAAAAATTCAACTTGATGCGGGTTGATGCTAACGTGAATAGTGTATCCCGTTGTTCGGGGATAACCGAAAGGCCTTGGAGAGATATTTCATTTAAACCATTCATCTCCAGTTTGTCGTAATGAATGCATAACCCGTGTGTCTGCTCGATACGGGATGTGTGTCGGTTGACTATGCTCCGTAGAAGAACGCTGCGACCTGAGTAGATACAAATGAGGCAGATGAGTATTCCTCCACTGAGAGCTAGCGGAAGAATACGCTTTTGGCTATTTGTTTTCATCATTTACCTTTTAATTATCGGATGCAAAGGTAGGTAAAAAAATGCATTAAACGCGATGGACAGCCTTTGAAGGACAGTCCGCCGTTCTTTTTTTATTTGATAAGCGGTAAGTATTCTCCGTAGCCTTCCTCTTTCATTTTTTCTTTCGGAATAAAACGAAGAGAAGCACTATTGATACAGTAACGTAATCCTCCTTTTTCTTTCGGACCATCCGTAAATACATGTCCTAGGTGGGCGTTTCCGGTTTTACTGCGTACTTCGGTACGTGTCATTCCATAAGAAGTATCTTTCTTCTCTGTAATCAAGTCCTTTTGAATCGGTTGGGAGAAACTAGGCCAGCCACAACCGGAATCGAACTTGTCGGTCGAAACAAATAGGGGTTCTCCGGTGGTGATATCTACGTAGATACCGGGACGGTACTCGTCCCAGTATTCATTCCGGAAAGCAGGTTCCGTAGCATTTTTCTGGGTGACGGCATATTGCTCTGCCGATAATTGTTGGCGAAGGACTGTGTCATCCGGTTTTTGATAAACTTTGGACTTGGGAGCATTGGCTTTGCGTGCCATTTCAAATAAAGCCGGGTTGATATGGCAATAGCCGTTCGGATTTTTATCCAGATAATCCTGATGATAGTTTTCTGCCGGATAGAAATTTGTCAATGGTTTTACTTCTATGGCAATGGGATTTTTATATTGATCCGCTAATGCCCGGACAGCCTGATTGATAATAGCGATATCCGCTTTATTAGTATAATAAATCCCCGTTCTATATTGCGTACCGCGATCATTTCCCTGCCGGTTGAGGCTGGTAGGATCAATCGTTTTAAAATACAGATCAAGAAGCAGACTTAAATTAACTGTTTCGGGGTCATAGACTACTTTCACCGTTTCAGCTGCATTGGTTTCTCCCGAACATACCTGTTGATAGGTCGGCTGGTTGATAATACTGTTGGCATAGCCTACCTCGGTACTTTCTACTCCTCTGATTTGTTTTAGGAAATGTTCTGTTCCCCAGAAACATCCTCCTGCAAGATAAATTTCTGCTGCGATGATAAAGTGTTTCATATCCGTTGGTTCTTTCTATAGTAACGAATGAACCGGCGGATATGTTTGAAGTATTTCTTGTAAAAAACTCAATGGCGTTTTCTATTCTATGATTTCTCCTTTATAGAAATCCAGAATTTTAGTACGGAACAGATAATCATATTTAGCCTGTAACTTGTCAGAGAGTGCTTTAGTCAGATTCAACTTTGACTCATTATATTCCACGAAAGTTGCTTTACCGTTATTGAATTTCTCGCTCATTAACCGGAAAGATTCTTCATTGGCTTTCACTGCCACTTCACTGGAGTTATATTTACTTTCTGCTGCCAGAGCATTGTACCAGGCTTGTTGGATTTCTTTGTAAAGAATCTTTTTGGTATTATCTAGTTGTAAACTGAGATTTGCTTGTTGTAACCGGGCGGTTCGTACACGGTTTCGTGTAGCGAAACGGTTAAAGATAGGGACACTAAGATTAAATCCGATATATTTGTTGAGGTTATTTTTCATCTGGCTGCTGAAACTTCCCTCTGATTTACCACTCACTGTATAATAGTTGCTTCCGAGTCCGGCACTGAAAGATAATTGCGGATAAAAATTACTTTGAGCGATACGGATGTTCTTCTGACTACCTTGCAAGCGATATTCCGCTGCTTTAATGCTAGGTTTGTAGGCAAGCGCTTGTGTATATATATCATCCGGCGGAGTTAGCGCTTCGAATTCCAGTTCTTCTTTCGGATTTTCGAGAATGAAACCTTCGGGAGTCGGTAACTCAAGCAGTTGGCTGAGGTCTAGCAATGATAATTTATATGTATTGTCCGCTTGTACGGAAGTCATTTCATCTTGTGCCACACGTGCTTGTGCTTCAGCCACTTCCGATGGTGAGGCTTTACCTACTTCGAAGAGTCCTTTGATGCGTTTCAACTGATCTTTGCTCAAGTTCGTCTGATTAAAGGCGACTTTGCTTAACTCCAGGTTAAATAGAACTTGCAGATAAGCAGAGGTAACGTTGATGGCTATATCTTCTTTAGCTTTGTTCAGGTCCTCGATAGCGGCCCTAAGATTCAACTTGGCTAATGAATATTGATTTGATAACTGTAAACCTGTAAAAATCGGTACATTGGTCCCTAAGCTGAGGCTCGTATTCGCGCTATTGATATCACTGTAGGAGTTATCTACCGGCGAGGCACTACGTCCCCAACTCCAATTCTGACTCGCACTTCCGCTTAGATTCGGGAGGCGTGCCCATTTGGCTGTATTTACGTCCACTTTATTTTGTTCTGCTTCATTAGCTGTCTGGCGAATATTGATGTTATGCTCGATAGCATAATCAATACATTGCCGCAACGTCCAAGTTTGCGAAGAACCGTTCTGTGCCTGTGCGGAATCTACTCCTGTTCCGGCGAGTAGAAAGATAGCTATGGTTTTATAGATTGTTTTCATAGAAAATGAATTATTTGTCTTTTTTCTCGGCGCCGCGAATTTTGTCATTGGCAGTCACCCCTTTCTTAATCTCAATTTTGATACCATCACTCATTCCTGTGGTCACTTGTGTACGTTGGAATTTCTGTTCGGGTACGGAATCAGTCATGATATATACAAATGTAGAATCACCTTTAAATTCAACGGTGCTTTCGGGTACTGCCAGTACCTTATTGGCACGCTGCAATACAATTTCCGCATTCGCCGAATAACCGGAACGAACCTGTACGGAGTCCGGAACTGAAATAGCAGCTTTAATTTCAAACTGGTTAGCTCCGTTAGTCTCTACTCCTTTAGGAGATATATATTCCAATATCGCGTTGAATGTCAGATTTTGTAAAGCTCCGATAGTCAACTTAAGCGGCATACCTTCATGGATGCGGCCTACTTCTGTTTCATCAATATTACCACGGAAAATCAAATCATTCATATTGGCTACCGTAGCAATAGTTGTTCCGTCATTGAAGGTGTTACTCATGATCACCGAGTTTCCGGCTTTTACCGGTACGTCCAGAATCAGTCCGTCGATAGTAGAACGAATCATGGTACTGCTGAATGAAGCACTGTTTTTGGTAATACCTTCTTTTACGATTTCCAGGTTATCTTTGGCAGTCTGCTTTTCTTCGCGTGCCTGTTTGACGGCTACTTCACTTTTCTCATATTCTTCCCGGCTGATTAGTTGGTCCTCATACAGTTTCTTCACGCGGGAAAAATCCGTTTCCGCCTGTGTTGCATTAATCTCCGCCAGACGGACACGGCTTTCTGCCGAGTTTAACTGTCCGAGTTCGGGGATAACCTTTACCTTGGCTATCACCTCACCTTTCCTCACTGCTTGTCCTGCCTCCTTGTATACTTCGTCAATAATACCCGAGATCTGGGGCTTGATTAGAATTTCATCTCTTGGTTCTACTTTTCCGGTAGCTACGGTGGTCTTTTGCAGATCAGTCACTTCCGGCTTGAGGGTTTCGTAGACAACAACCTTCGGGCGCGACTTCTGATAAAGGAATACGAACGTTCCGACGAGGATTATGGCAACAATTACCAATAATACGATTTTCAGATACTTTTTCATCTTGATTATATATGTTTAATTTTTAATTCTTTATTCAACTTTCAACTCTTCCTTCTCAATACTCAACTTCTACTCATCTCTGATTGCTTCAATCGGCTTGATAGCCATTGCCCGATAAGCAGGTGCCAGGCCGGCTAACATCCCCAATGCAGCCAGAAGTGCGCAAGTGCCGACCGCTAATCCGAAGCTGACTTGAAAATGGCTGTCTCCTCCGTTTGAACTGGCTAGCATATCTGCTACTTGCAATATCATTACGGCAAAAGAAATCCCGAACATTCCGGCAATCGTGGTGAGCACCATACTTTCCGATAGAATCTGTTGCAGGATATCTTTCGGACGTGCTCCGATAGCCCGGCGGATACCAATTTCGGTCGTGCGTTCCTTTACGGTCACCATCATGATATTGGATACACCGATAGCACCTGCCAGTAACGTTCCTAATCCTACCATCCAGACCAATATATTAATGCCGTTGAATAAGTTGTCTACCATAGAAAACATCGCTTCGGCATTCAGATACATAACTGCTTGTTTGTCGTTAGGGGCGATATAATGGGCAGCTTTGATAATCTGTTCCATTTTCGGTTGCAGTTCAGACACCTTGACACCTTGTTTGGCTGTGAAGCATACTACATCAATCTGCCCTCCCAGATTATAAGCCTGTTGCATGGTGGTGAAAGGTAGAGTGACGGCTTCCGAAGCTCTTCCTTGTATATTCATATCTCCTTCGGAAGAAGACATCCCGATCACCTGATAATAAATCCCGTCTACTCTCACGTATTTGCCGCACGGGTTCTCTCCCGGTTTGAAAAGGCTTTCATAAATTCGTTTGCCGATCACACAAACTTTTCGCGCTTCGCGTATATCAACTTCATTGATAAACCGTCCATACGCCATTTCCTGTGATTCGATGTGGAGATAATCGGGGTATAGTCCTTTTACACTGCAATCATATTTCTTATCTTCGTATACAGCTTTAGATCCCCAACGTGCAACGGAGGGGGTAATGACTTCCACTTCTTTGACCTGCGAACGAAGGCGTTCGATATCTGTAGATTCCAGATTCCACCACCTTCCTTTGCGAAAACCTTTATACGCTTCTCCTGTCCTTTGTGAAGCTAGGAAACCGGAGTTAGTCGCAAATCCTTCAAAGTTCTTTTTTAGCATATATTCCAGTCCCTGTCCGCCGCCAATAAGGGCTACAAGCATAAAAATTCCCCAGAACACACCGAATGCAGTCAGCAGACTTCTTGTCTTATTTCTTGTGATAGTGATGAGGATTTCCTCACAAGTATCTATGTCTATTCTCATAATCTTAATCTGCTCTAAGTGCTTCGATCGGCCGGATACTGACTGCTTTCCGGGCAGGGAACAATCCGGCTAATGTTCCAGCTATTATTAATGTGAGTGTAGCTTGTATGGCGATTCTGATGTCGACAGTAGGATTCAGAAAAACCGTTTCTGTCCACATTCCGGTATCCATTGTCTGATTGCCGAAAGCGTTGTTCATCCATTCGGTTGCTCCGATACCGGCCACCATGCCTATATATCCGAATATTGTGGTAATAGTGACACTCTCAACGATAATCAGCCAAAGAATAGAAAGCGGTTTGGCGCCGAGTGCTTTGCGGATACCAAATTCGCGGGTACGTTCTTTTACCGTAATCAACATGATATTGGAAACTCCGACAATTCCGCTTAGTAATGTAAAAATACCGATAACCCAAATCGCTATACGGAGCATGGCCGACCCCTGCTGTTGTTGTAGATAATTGGTAAATCGGTTCCATATCCAAATTGCACTATGGTCGGTCGGGTCAAAACGATGATTGGCTCCCAAAACTTTGCGGTAGTAGGTTTCAAACTTCTCATTGGCTTCTATTGTTTCCAAATTTTTGGTAGTCATGATGAGGTTATTCAGTTTGTCACCCTTATTATAAATGGTTTGCAGAGTACTGAAAGGAATGTAGGCGTCGCTGTCTCCGCTGTCTCCCTTGTCGTTATAAAGTCCAACCACTTGATAAACCACATTGCCGGCATTGACAAACTGTCCGATAGGATCGGTATGGGTCTTGTCGAATAAGATTTCAGCAGTCTTCTTATGGAGCACGATCACTTTGCGTCGTTCCCTGATATCAATCTCGTTGATGAAACGTCCTTTGAAGAGTTTTACAACTTCTACTTCCGTATGATTGGGATATACACCGGAAAGACTCAGGCTTACATACTCTTGCCCGAAACTAAGATTTACGCCTCCTTGCCATACCGTTCCACCGGTATTGATGACATGATCCGGGAAATACCGGTTGGTAGCGTCTACGTCTTTATTGTCCAGTTGCACCCGTCTTCCTTCTTTCAATCCATCGTAGGATTTACTTGTCCAACCCGGGAAAATCTTGATAGAGTTCATCGCCCGTTCCGAAGCCGATTGCTCGAATGCATGAATCAGTCCGTTGCCTGCACCCAATAGGACGATAAGCATGAATATTCCCCATGCTACGGCAAATCCCGTAAGGAAGGTCCTCAGCTTATTGCGTTTGATAGTACTATAAATTTCTTGCCAGATGTCAATCATGATATCGTTTGTATAGTAGTATATTTTGATTTATTTCATGATACCGTTTTTGCCGAAAGGAGAAGCGTCGTGATCGATGTTGTCTTCAATTCGTTCAATGATACCGTCTTTGATGTGGATGATTTTATCGGTCTGGTTGGCCACTCCGCTTTCATGGGTGACCACTACAATCGTCATTCCCATTTTATGCAGGTCTTTCAGGATTTGCATCACTTCTACTGAAGTTTTGCTGTCCAATGCTCCCGTCGGTTCGTCAGCCAGGATAATTTGCGGTTGGGTGATGAGTGCTCGGGCGATAGCTACACGTTGTTTCTGACCGCCGCTCATTTCGTTGGGCATATGGTGTGCCCAGTCTTTCAGTCCCAATCGGTCGAGATATTCCAGTGCAAGTGCATTTCGTTTCTTTCGGCTGATCCCTTGATAGAATAAAGGAAGTGCAACGTTTTCTACGGCGTCTTTGAAGGAAATTAAGTTGAATGACTGGAAAATAAAGCCGATCATACGGTTCCGGTATTCGGCGGCTTTGGTTTCGCTCAAGTCTTTGATAAGTACGTTGTTCAGATAATAATCTCCGGTATCGTAGTTATCAAGTATTCCTAATATATTAAGTAAGGTTGATTTCCCGGACCCGGATGCTCCCATGATAGAAACAAATTCACCTCGTCCGATAGTGAGATTAATGCCTTTAAGTACATGGAGGGGTGCTCCGTTGTTGTAGGTCTTGTTGATGTCCGTTAGTTGTATCACAATTTTCTTTATTTAGTTCCTGTTTTCTAATAAATTTCTACTATTAGACGGCTTCAAGATACGAAAAGTTGCAAGGTGGCCGAACTTTTTTCTAAAAACATTTTGTAGACTCAATCTTCTTTACGTAATTTGTGTGCAGTAAACTTAATGATTAACTAACCCTTTTAAAT
>ENA-USYR01000582-USYR01000582.1-human-gut-metagenome-genome-assembly--contig:-NODE-582-length-18889-cov-8.351690_pt1 | contig 18889 bp, 14 predicted proteins | sample MGYA00250064_ERZ773510 | MGnify/ENA primary metagenome ERZ773510 (study PRJEB29103, sample SAMN06112082) | human gut metagenome | biome: human gut; feature: ankylosing spondylitis patient; material... | reverse complement strand
AGAAGGTGTGTCGTAATGCACGATGCACCTCTTTTTTGTTCATCACTATACAAATCTGTTCATTTTCTTTAAGCTGCGATCTTTTGAAGATTTCTTTGATTTATGCAGCGGGTGGAGAGAATAAGACTTTTATCGGTTCGGCGGACTGGATGCCGCGCAACTTGGATAACAGGGTGGAAGTAATCACTCCCGTTTATGATTCTCGAATCAAGGAGGATTTATGGAAAGTCATTGATTTTGGACTCCGGGGTAATTGTCAGGGTAGCGTTGTCGACGGAAGCGGTAAGAACTGCCTTTGGACAACGGATACCGAAGAATCTTTTCGCTCGCAAGAAGAACTATATAAGTATTACAAATCACATATAACGAATGACTGATAGTAAATGTTACGCAGCTATTGACATCGGCTCTAACGCAGTGCGGTTGTTAATCAAAAAGGTGAAGAATAATGAGAATCTAGCCAATAAGCGCCTTTCCAAAGTGATGCTCCTGCGTGTACCTCTACGTTTAGGCTTTGATGTTTTTTCCTTGGGAGAAGTGTCGGATGCAAAGGTGATGAAATTGCGCAGGTTGATGAAGGCTTTCCGACAATTGATGAAAATTTATGAAGTGACAAACTATAGGGCTTGTGCCACTTCTGCCATGCGTGATGCCCAAAATGGCAAGTCTGTAATCAAAAAGGTATGGAAAGATACGGGAATCAACATTGAAGTGATTAACGGTCAAGAGGAAGCACGTATGATTTATAACAATCATATCGAGTGTTTGGAAGACCGTGCCGGAAACTATATATATGTAGACGTCGGTGGGGGAAGTACGGAAATAAATTTTCTCATCAACGGAGAGTTGGTACAGTCTCTATCATATAATATAGGTACCGTCCGAATGTTGAGCAATTCTGTAAGAGAAGGTAGTTGGGAACAGATGAAAAGTGACTTGACTCGTTTAACTGCTGATTTTCAAGGTGTCAATATTATAGGTTCGGGTGGAAATATTAATAAACTTTATCGTCTTGCTGATAAAAAGGATAAGAAACAATCACGTTTGCCAATCACTTCTTTGCCGGAGCTGTATGATAAGTTAAAAGTTCTAACTCTTGAACAGCGCATGGAAGAATTTAATCTGAAAACTGACCGTGCAGATGTTATTGTTCCCGCCGCTGGGATATTTCTGATAATTGCAGGTATTGTCAAAGCTGAGTATATCCATGTTCCGGTCATTGGCTTAGCAGATGGTATTATTGACAATTTGTTCTGAGGTAGCATGCGCACTGAGAACAGCCAGGCGGACCATGCCCTGCGTACGCTGTTCCAGCAGGTCCAAGCTCCGGCAGGCCTGCAACAGAGCGTGCCTTGTCCCATCCAGGTCCTTTGCGGCCTCCCGGCGAGGCAATTGATATCCGTCTCCCTGGTGATCCTTCAGCGTTTGGAGCCATCGGATACAGAGACTGTTGTCTGTTTGTTTCAATATCTGAGTCATCATAGTGGTAAAGCGGCTGTTTTCTGCTTCACGCAGCTCACTATTTGTTCTGATCTCCGTATTAAAGTAGGACTCCAGAACTTCTTTTAGAGAGACTTTCCCAAAACGGAGTTCCTGAAGGGCCGCCTCAAACTGCGCCGCATGGAACCGCAGCGGCGGGGAGAAAGGACGGCCAAAAATGCTCCGAGCGGCATCGCACTCCTCTTGGGTTGCGTCGTCCAGCCGGATGGTTCCTGCTGGCCGGCCGTAGCTGCGGTATTTTTTTAACAGCTCGGACAGAATACGGCGATATCCGGGCCTGGACTGGAAATAGGCCGCACAGGCCCTGGCCTGGTCATTCATAGATTGTCCTCCAAGGTCCGCTGTTTGCCGTTCCAGTGGTAGCGCAAAATGGTGACTACCGGGGCATTGGGCGGGTGGTGCATCTCGGCGATGTCCAAATCGGCCACACAGGCGTAGCAGCCCCAAAGGGCCTGGGAGTTGATGATATAGTCGAAGTCTAGGATCCCCATCAGCTCAAACATAGCACTGATATTCTGGTCGTCCACACCGGCGAAAGCCTCATCCAGGGCCAGGATCTGGGGGCAGGACGCTCCACCTTTCTGGTACTGGGCGGAGACGGAAGCGAAGAGGGGGACATACATGGCCATCGCCTTTTCCCCTCCGCTAAATTTGTTAAACGCACGGTCAGAGAGCTCCTTCTTTCCATCCTCTCCCCGCTGGTAGAACAGGCGGAACTCATACCAACTCCGGTAATCCAGCACCGAGCGGATTAGATCGGCGTAATTGACCGACAGCCCCTGGACATGGGCCTCCTCCCGCGCCCGTTTGACCTTGTTCCGGAAATGAGAGGAGACTTTCTGGCTGTCCTCTGGGGTGAGCAGGGCTCGGTCCTTGTTTAGCAAGGTGACTAAGTGAGCGGTGTCCAGCTCCCCGTCCCCCTCTGACTTCTTCTCTTTCCAGTCTAGGCTGAAGGTCAATCCCATGGAAGTGGTCAGGGTGGCCATCAGGGAAGTCATGTCACGGACCCAGCGGCCGCTCTCCTCGATACGGGCACGCAGCTTGTGGCTGATGGTCTCGGTCAGGATGTTTTCAAACAGCTCCCGGTCTCGGTCCTCCAAAATGCTGCCGGTGGAGTCGATGTCGGCCTGGAGGGACTGGATAAACTCGTAAAGGGAAAGCTCTTTTCCGCCCTTCTTAAAGAAAATACACAGGCGCTGCCGGAGATGGGCAGCCTGATTGGGAGCGTCAAAGAGCAGCTTGATCTCAGGGTGATAGCCCAGCAGGCTATTGTTGGAGCGTTGGTAATTGCTCCGCAGAGCGTCCGCCATATGCTCCGGTGTATACTTCCGGTCGGCAGGCTGAATCTTGCTGGCCGCCTGCCGGGCGCGCTCCTCCAAATTCAGGCCCTCGCCCAGCCCTGAGAACCCCAGTCCTAGGTCCTCCTGAAAATAGCGCTCAAGGTCCTGCTCCTCAATGGTGGCGTTTAACAGATTCTCTTTTCGCCGCGCAACAGTGTCACTGGAGCTTTTCAACTCGGCCTTTAGGCGAGCGCATGCCTCGCCTGCCTCCCGGTTTTCCCGATCCTGGAGGCTGATCTCTTCGTCCAGTTCCGCTAAACGGCGGACGCGGGCCTGATTTTCCGGCCGATCAAGATAAGCTTGCAGTGCGTCAGCGGCCGACTGGCTCACCTGCAGGGAGTTTCGGACGATGTCGTTAGACTTCCTCTGGTCTGCCGCCTGGTCCCGCTGTTCGTCAATGGTGTCCTGTTCCTGCTCCATGGAGCGGGCCGCATAGTCCAGCTGCTGGCGGCTGCGCTCCAGGTCGTTCAAGGTGTCTTGATATTCCCCGGCTGCCTCCCGGGCCTCCTCGTAGCCCGATACCGTCCGCTGATAAGGCAGGCCGGTACTTAACGTGAGACTCTTCTCCTCCAGGGCGGACCAAGCCTGTTTTGCCGATTGCTCGTCTGCCAGCTTTCGCTGCTGTTCCGTCTCGGCTTGCCGCAGCTCCCGGCAGGCCTGCTCCAATAGCGCGATGGCCTGGTCCAAATCCTCGGTGGCCGGCATCTGGGCGCGCTCCTGCTCCAACTGGGACAGCCGCCTGGAACCATCTGCGACTTCGTCTTGTGCGGACTGCACCTTCCTGGCCAGCTGCTCCAACCGCTCTTCTAAGCTGTGGATTTGCCGCTGGCGGTTGGCCTCCCGGGCGGCGGTGCCCACGAACCCGGCGGGGCGCTCAGCGTGGCTGCAGCCCCGAACCATGCCACAGCGGAATCGACCGTCGGGGAGAAGGGCGGTTTCGGAGTTGAGATCGGAGCGGGAGATGGACCGCAGACAGGCGGCGGCTTCGTTAGGAAAGCGCCCATTGGTGTCTGGAATCAGATCGAGGATGGGCTGTTCCACGGCAGGCCCGGGGATCAGAAAGCGATCCGGATACTCCTCCAGTAGCTTCCGAACCGCCGGCAGATGTTCTTCTGGGACCACCAGGGCGTCCAGCAGACCGGCGTCGGTGAGCTGGGCCTCTAGGAGGTCGCGATCCCTCTGGGGGAGGCCGGGGGCAAAGTCTACCATCTCATAGAGGGGGGCGCAGGGGATATCCCGCAGCATCAGCTGGAGGCGGGTGGCCTGGGTCGCATCCCGGCGGGGCGGGACAGGCTCCGGCTGAACCTTAAGCCGTGCCAATTCCCTCTCCTGCTCCTGCTGCTCCTCTAGCAGGGCATTTAAAGCAGTTTTCGCTTGCAGCAACTGCCCCCGAAGGTTGGAATCGCAGATGCGGGTACATTCGTCAATCTGGTTGCGGACAGGACTCCAGTCCGCCGGGACGCGGTAAGCAGCCAGTGCCCGGCGGATCTCCAGCCAGATATCCTGGGAAATGTCCAGCTGTATGTTCCGGCCCCGCCAACGGGTAAAGGTCTCCAGCAGCTTGTCCCGCTCATCCCGCTCCTGAGTCTGGGCGTCCCGAAGGATGATCTGTGCCTTCCTCACGGAGACATCGGCCTGATCCAAGGCCTGACAGGTGCGATCGTAGATGACCCTGGCCTCCTCCGCCTTTTGCAGAACACGCAGGACGTCCTCAATTTGCTGCTTCCGTTGCCGGAGTGCGGCAAGAATAGATCGCTGCTCCGCATCCAGCCGCTCCCTCTGGATGCCGTGGACATAGCAGTCGTGCTCCTGCCCCAGAGACAGAAGGTCGTTTTGACCGTTCAGCTTCCACAAGAGCTGGCGCACCTCGGCCTGTACGTTGTCACATTCCTGGGTCAGCGTCCGCAGGCGAACCTCGCGCCGGGAGATCCCCTCCTCTAGCTTTCGGAGCTGGGATTCCCCCTGTTTCAGCTGTTCTGCCTGTCTGGCACAGCTCTCCCGGGCCTGTTTCAACTGAGCACCCTTGGCGGACAGATCGTCGTCCCCCATGGCTGCCCGTTGGGCCTTGGCCTGCTCCAGCCGGGTACCCGACTGACGTTGCCGGTCCAACTGTTCCTCCAACTGTCGGTTCAGGTCATTGTGGAGGGCTTCTGCGTCCCGGAGCTGGTTGCGCAGGCGCTGTGTGGCGCTGACAGCATCCAGATATGCCTGGCCCTTTCGGCCCAAGATATACTGGTTATACCGGTTATATTCGTTGCGGATGATCCTGGCGTCCTGCATGGCCGCCTGGTATCCGTGAAGCGTATCCTCCAGGCTGTCCATCTGTTCCATAGTGCTGACCATGGCGGACAGGTCATCATCTGTCAGCACCTGGAGGGACAGGTTGAGCAGCTCCTTCACCTCGGTGGGGCGGAAATCCTTGGACAGCTTGGGAGCCCGCACCATAATCAGAAGCTGGACCAACTGATCATACTGCCGGATGTCTTCAAAACCAAAGATTTGATCGTTGACCATCTCTTTGTATGCGGTCTGGCTTTCTGCCCAGCAACTGGGGTCCCCGATGAGCTTGCGAAGTTTCTGCTTGCTCAGAGGGAAATTCTGGCTATCTATCTTTTCATAGAGCCGGAGGCCATCTGGACCGATCCTACGCCCATCCCGGAGGCAGAAACCCCAGAAGTCGATGCCCTTTCCCTGCTGGGCCCGCATCCCCACACCGATGGTTCGATACTCCTCTGTACCGGGCTTTCGGAACTCCAGGTACAGATAACCGGTGGACTCCTCCTGCGCGTTGTCGCCCAGCAGATAAAATTCCATTTTACGATCCCGGGAGCCGAAGGGATCCAGACGCTCTGGACGTCTGTCCCCATCCAGAATAAAGGGGACAAAACTCTGGGTGGTAATGGATTTGCCAGCGGCGTTATTTCCCCGCAGCAGGATATGTCCGTCTTGAAGGGAGAACTCCTCCTGGTCGTACAGCCAAAAGTTGAGAAATCCCAGTTTATTCATCTTCCAGCGGCTCATTGTACTCCCACTCTCCCGATTCGTTTTGATAAGCGGCGGGGTAGCGCCCAACCAGCTTGCCCACAGCCGGATAGAGCAAAATATCCATGTCCAGCTCCTCCAGAAGCATCCAACTGGCCATGTATGCGGTCAACTCTTGACTGATGTGCTCCAGGGAGTAGGCGCGCAGTTGGGAACCCCAGCCGTTTCCATACCGATCCCGGCAGCGCTGGATCTCATAGCGGAACTCTCGGCGGGTGAGCAGTATGGTATCGTCCGCCCGGCGGGAATAGACGCCCTGTATAACTTGTTCCCTTATCTGGGCGCACAGCAATAGCGCCACATCGGACAGTGCCCGGGTTCCTGGGTAGAGCGCCCCGCAGCGCTCCCCTTCGGCCAGGAGGAAGAATGCGCCATTTTTGTAGAGATGCAGCTCCCCGTTTAAAAACTGATCCAGATTCCCGTTGACCGTCCGGCGCTGGTTTTTGATATAGTCATAGTCACTCTGGATCTGATCTGAGCAGTACAGACCGGGGGTCAGGGTCAGCTGCCGGTAGACCCGCCGCCGGCGCTGCTCCGTCTCATCTCCCTCCCAGGAAAAAGCTTCAAAATCCTCGATAGACTGGCAGTCCATAATGTCCCGGCCAAAATGCACTGGAAAGTGCCGGGACAGACCAGTGTTTTCATAGAGAACCTCCTGAGTTTGATCATTGCCGAAAAGGGCGCTGTTCCCGTCGTAAACCAGCACCAATCCCACCTCCTGGGCGTATTGGAGCACCCGAACCAGAGATTTTCGATGGGGGAACCGGGTCCAGTCCACCGGCCGCACTTCACAGAGGAAGGTCTCGATGGCCTGGGTCAGGGAAGAGAGCAGAAAGGGAGCGCCGTCATCCAGGTCCGCCAAAAATAGCAAAAGGGCGCACAGAAGGCAGTAATCCAGCGGTTCCTGAAAGGACTGGATGCCCATCCAAGGCGTGGCTCTGGGCGGGATTTTTTCCAGCTTGACCACCAATTCGTTGACTACCAGGTTCCAACCTAGCAGCTCGTTGACCAACCTGCGGTAATCGGGCAGGGTACGCTTCAGGTTGAAATAGAGCTCCTTATCTTCCCTGCGGGTCACCCAGAACTGGTTCAGCAGGGCACGAAATTCATACACGGCCAGCCTCCTCAAAGATCAGTACGCAGTTGGGCATGGTCAGAACCCCGTCGGTACACCGCAGCGCACAGGGCTGGCTGCCCCGCTTTTTCAATCGGTAGACTTGTCCATATTGGGTCAATCCCCGCTTGTCGGGGCTGAGATTGGCCAACGCCACCCAGGACAGGAACACGGTGCGCACAGCAGGGGAGACGGGGGTATCCAGCGCAGCCAGGTCCAGCTTCCCGTCCCGGATATGGCTCATGACCTCCTGCCGAAGGGCGCGCTCCTCCTCCAGGATCTTCTGACGTTGGGCCGCCTTTTCGGCGCTCTTGTCCACAAAGCCGGTGCGATCCATCCGGGGCCGGTAGGAGCGGTTTCTGGGCTGGAGGGAGTACTCCATAGGGGACTCGTCGTAGGGACTCAAGTCGATGCGCTCCGACTCCCGGATGTGGTCAAAGGCAAAATGCCGAGCCTGCTGGGCGCCAAATACCAAGGCAGAGAGGCGGTGGCCCTCCTCCACTGTCTGAAAACCGGCAAATAGGGTGAGCAGATGGCGCAACTCCGCCTTGTTGCTTACCCCCATATTTTCCATCTGTACCAGCAGGGCCGCATTCTGCACCGCCCTGCGAATGACCTCGTTGGTTACGTTCAGCACCTGCCGGGCAGCGGGATCGCTGCCCGTGAACCAAGCGGTCAAAGATTGCCAGACCCCCTCGCATCGGGTTTGCAACTCCGCTTTCCAGTTAGGGGGCTGTTCAGACTGGGGACGAGGAATCTCCAACTCACTGCGCTGAACCAGCTCCAGAATATGAGCGACCCGTGCCGGAGAAAACTGCTCCAGCTGTGCGCCAATCTGCGCGGCGCTGTGCTGGAGATCCTGGATAAAATCCTCCAGATAGCGGACAAGATTCTGCTTATAGACGATGAAATCCACCGATTTCATTTGCATTTCCATCCCCGGGCCATAGAACTCCCGGAGAAAATCCTGGTGGTTCTGGCTCAAACGCTGAAAGTCATCCTGCAGATCCTGCCACCAGGCGTTGACCTCCCGAAGGGGCATTTCATCCAACCGTTCCGCCCTATACAAGTCCTCCCGAATACGGCGGAACGGACTGGCGGAGAGACCGGCAGTCTGGGTGGACAGATTTTCCAGGGTGATGGTCAGCCGCTCAATCTCAATGGACGTCTGGGACATCATATACTGAAACTGCCGGTTCTTAAACTCGGCGATAGTGCGGGGCTTGCGAGGATCCTGAATAGGCGTGAGGTTCTTCCACTTGACCAATTGCTGTAGGTCCAGCGTCAACTGCTCCGGGGTATAGTCTGAAAAGACAGCCTGCTCTCGCAGCAGAACCAGAACGGTGTCCCGATCCATTTGATAGTGCATCTTCTGGTGCTCCAGATAGAAAATGCGCATGATCGTACGATATACGGTGTAGTTGTCCGCGGATAGATATCTGGTCTCTGGTATGCTGTCTAATAGGTCGGCTCGCAGCATGCTCCATCAGCCTTTCCGACTCAATCTCTTTATTGGCTTCATCATACTATATCCGTCTCAACATTACAATCGTATATAATGATTTTTGTTTCATACAACTCGATTACACCATCAAAAGAATTAATGGAGGCTTATTTTAGCCAGCAGGATGATTTGGAGAGTCAAGGAATAATTAAAGATGATAATTAGTGTTGTCTTTCGTGTTTCATTAACCGGCTTTTAAAAACTTTTTTGAAGAGCTCAAAAATCCGGCAGCGTTTCAAAAGGACTTTTCGGATGCTAAAAGAGGTGACTGCTTGGATGCAGTCACCTCTTTTGCGATTGGACGGTTCAACTGTCATTCTGCTGGCGCTTGCTCATGCGCCAAAGAGTGGTACGACTGACCCCCAGTTCCTTGGCAAGATCCTTTTTCTTTTTCCGGGCAGGAAGCGCGGGCGGGGGGGCATCCGGTTGCTTGGCCGCGGAGCCAGCGACTAGTCCCAGGTTCCTCAGACTCTCTGCGGTGATGAATTGATCCTCCACCAGCACCACCAAGCGCTCGCACACGTTGCGCAGTTCCCGCACGTTTCCCGGCCAGTCATATTTCTGGAGCAGGGCGACCGCCTCAGATGTGAGCTTGGGACCTTCTTGTCCCATTTCTTCCGACAACTGGCGTAGGAAGCGCTGGGCCAGGGGGAGGATGTCCTCTGGGTGCTCCCGCAAGGGCGGGATCTGAACCTCAAACGTGTTGAGCCGATAGAGTAGGTCGTTGCGGAAATTTCCCTGATCGATGCGGCGCTTGATATCGATGTTGGTGGCGGCGATGACGCGCACATCCACTGGAATGACGGCGGTGCTTCCGATCCGCCGGATTTCCCTCTCCTGAAGGACACGGAGCAGTTTTGCCTGAAGGGGACAGGATATCTCGCCAATCTCGTCCAAAAAGATGGTGCCGTGATGCGCCAACTCAAACAGACCAGGCTTGCCATCCTGGGAGGCTCCGGAGAAAGCGCCGGATTCGTAGCCGAACAGCTCGCTTTCCAACAGGGTCTCAGGGAGGGCGGCGCAGTTTACCGCCACAAAAGGCTGGCCCGCCCGGCGGCTGGCGGCATGGATGCTGTGAGCGAAAAGCTCCTTGCCAGTGCCGGTCTCTCCGGTGATGAGGACGCTGGAATTTGCCGTGCAGAATTTTTTGGCGATCTGAATTTTGCCCTGCATGGCCTGACTGACGGCAATAATATCGTCAAAGGTATATTTGGAGGTGAGACCCTGGCGGACGAGGCTGCCCCGCAGTTGGCGCCTGTCTTGGAGGGGCTTGGAGGCGGAAGCGGTGACAATCAGCGTGCCTGTGGTTCCGCTGCTGCCTGTAATTAGCCTGTAGCGCACCAGGTAGCGCTGCCCTTGGAGAGTGAGCAGGTGCTCGTCTCCGTCCCGTAAGGGGTTCTCTGGGTTGCCGATATAGGTCAGCTTCGGGTGGATCTCCGAAACCGACTGGACGGGCACCCTGCCCCGGCGGGGGAGCTGGTAGAGTTGGCGCGCCCGGCGGTTGGCCGCGAGCAGACGGCCGGACTCATCCACCGCCAGCACCGCGTCTTCGATGTCGTCCAGGATCATCCGGGTGACGTTGCTTATGGCGTACTTTATATGGATGTTGCGGGCCGCGTCCACCGCCTTCTCCAGGGCGCCCTCCAGCACCTCCCTTCGGGTGCGGATGTAGACACAGGGGTGCCCGCGATCGGTACAGATGTGGCCGACGGTACCGGCGCACACCAGAGCGTCCATACCGTCGGCCAGAGCGGCGTCCACCGCTTCGACGGCGCTTTCTCCGTCCACCACGTCGTAAAGGCGGATCTCTGCTTCACACAGGGCTTCCAGATCGGGTAGCAGATCTTCCAGACCGCGGCGCTCCAGACACAGTGCGATGTGCCGGGGGGAGAACTGCTCCCGGCAGCGTAACAGGGCCTCCACAATATCCGCGCCGTCGAAGTCCAGATGGATGATATGTTTTTGGGGATAGCGGGCACAGATCTGGCGGTAGGTGATGCCCCTGGCCACGATCATATCGTATTTGTCCAGATCATCCAACGGCTGGGTGCCGAAGCGGTGGAGAACATCCACATGGATCTGGCTGCTCTGGAAGCGGCGGGCCTGCTGGGTTACCAGATACAGACTTTCTGGGGAGGGGACGAACACGGCCACATACACCATGACGGTGGCTCCTTTCCTGGAAAATGAACAGAGAAAAAGGTTCAGGCGGACCCCGAAAGACCCGCCTGAATTATACTATATTTGTGACTTTAACTCAAGACTCCTCCAGAGAGGCCAGGTAGTCTGCCTCAAATTGGAGCACATATTCGGTGGCCTTATTGGTGTCCATGTACTGGCTGATCAGCTGGTTGGGCGTGATGTACTCACTCTCCCAGGCTTCCGTCTGGCTGACCTTGCTCAGAGCGTCGCTCCAGAAGGCCACAGCGGCGTCGCTCATGGCGGCGGGGGCGGCCACGCCGCGCCACACAGGAACCTCAACATCCTCATAGGCTCTATCCACCTCGCTGAGGGTGGGAGCTTCAGCTAGATTGCCGCTGAAGCGCTCGGTGGACAGGGCCAGGGTGGGTGTCAAGTCCCCGGACTCCACGTACTGGGTGGCGGAGGCGGGTTTGGAGATCACGAAGTCCAGGTTTCCGCCCAGAGCGGCGGTAATGGCATCGCCGGTGGAGTCGTAGGTGATGTAGCCCATCTGGTCTTCAGTCAGGCCCAGCTCTTTCAGCAGTGCGTTGTAGGTGGCGATGTCGTCACCCTTGGAGCCGCCGATCACCACGAAGGTACCGTTTTTGGCGGCCTCAATGGCGGCGCCGAAGTCGGTGGGATCGCCGCCGGACTTGGCATAATCGGTCTTGCCGGCAGCGGTCTCACAGGTAAAAAGCAGCTGCTTGTCCAGTGCCATGATGGCCAGGATGCGGAAGTTTTCGGCCCGGTTGGGGGTGTTGGCGACCATGGGCATCAGGTCGCCGGAGTTGAAGGTAAGCAGGGTGTTGTCCACATCCACTTTCTTGGTGGCGACCTTGTATCGGCCCACCTCGCCGGCACCGTCGGTCTCGTTGGACACCACGATGGTCTGGCCGTTGACCATGTTCTCGTTGGTCATGATCTCTGCGATTTTTCGGGAGAAGATATCCGAGCCGCCGCCGGCGCCGGAGGTACACACCCAGGTAACGGTTCCTTTAGGGGTATAGGTGCCGTCCTCATTAAGGCCACTGTTCCCGCCGCCGCAGGAGGCGAGGGAGAGAGCCATAATGGCAACAAGGGAGAAAGTCAGGATCTTTTTCATACGCATGAGCTCCTTGTTCAAATTGTAGGTGCGCGGCTCAGACAGCCGCGCTGGACTTCGTCTTGACCTTGTGCAGGATGGCCTTGACAACGGGGGTCAGCACTAGCACCAGGAAGATAACCAGTAGGACGATCTTCAGGGGGGTGTTGGCGAACACGCTCAGGCTGCCCTGTGAGGCGATAAAAGCCTTGCGCATATTTTCCTCCAGCATGGGAGCCAGCACGAAGGCCAGCAGCATGGGGGCGGTGGGGAAGCCGTTCTTATCCAGTAGGTAGCCGACGATACCGGAGACAAACATGATGATCACACCATACATGGAGTAAGAGGTAGAGTAGGCGCCCACGATGCAGATACAGGTGATGATGGGGATCATGTACTTGATGGGCACACTGAGAATTTTGATAAGGAAGGGGATCACCAGCACAGCCACAGCCAGGGTAAGCACATTTGCCAGGTATAGGGAGGAGATCAGGCTCCAGCAGAAGTCGGGATTGGTCTCAAACAACAGGGGGCCGGGGTTCAGACCCCACATCATCAGACCACCCAGCAGCACCGCGCCGGTGCCGGAACCGGGGATGCCGAGGGCCAGTAGGGGGGCGAAGGCACCGGCGGCGGCGGAGTTGTTGCCGGCCTCGGAGGCCGCGATGCCCTCAATAGCGCCGGTACCCATCGGTTCCTCGGACTTGAACTTCTTCTGCATGGCGTAGCCCACCATGGAGCCGGTGGTAGCGCCGGAGCCGGGCAGTACGCCAACGAAGGTACCCAGGATGGAAGAGCGGATGGCGGGGGGCAGCAGCCGCTTGATGTCGTGCTTGGTGGGCATGGCGCCGCGGATGGAGAGCTTAATGGCCTTGTAGTCGCCGTTTTTACGCTTTTCCTCGTCGGTCTTGCGCTCGTTTATGAGTTTGATGACCTGGGCGAAGCCCACCGCGCCGATGATGAAGGGGGTGAAGGTGATGCCGCCCATGAGGTACATGTTGTCAAAGTTGAACCGTGGCATACCGGACAGCGTGTCCATGCCGATGGATGCTACCAGAATACCCAGCATGGTGATGACGATGCCCTTGATGGGGTTCTCGCCGATGAGCCAGCTGATGGAGGTCATGGCGATGAGAAGCACCAGAGTCATTTCCGCATAACCGAAGTTCAGGCCCAGTTTGGCCAGACCGGAGGCGGTAAGGGTCAGGATAATGATGCCAATGGTACCGCCGATGAAGGAGGCCAGATTGGCCGTCATCAGCGCCTGACCGGGCCGGCCCTTTTTCGCCATGGGATAGCCGTCCAGAGCGGTGGTAATGGCGGGAGAATCGCCGGGGATGTTGAGTAGGATCGCGCTGAAGGCGCCGCCGTACATATTGGAGTAGTAGAGTGCGCCCAACATAATGATGGCAGTGGTGGGGTTGAATTTATAGGTCAGGGGGAGTAGTAGAGCCACGCCGGCTAGAGAACCCAGGCCGGGCATGGCGCCCACGATCAGACCCAGAACAGCGCCCAGGGCGCAGGCACCCAGGTTTTCAGGGGAGAATAGGACCTGGAAGCCAGCCAGAAGGGATACAAAATTTTCCAATGTTGTCCAACCTCCTTACATGATATAGGCAAATAGTCCCATGGGGAACTGTACTTGCATCCAAATGACGAACACCCCGATGATGAGGACGGCCATGAAGACCTCGATCAGGATGACCACCTTCCAGGGGGTCTTCTCCACGGCCTTCAGCCACAGCAGCAGGTAGAGCAGGCAACTGGGGATCAGTCCAATGACCCAGCAACCCACGATGACACCGCCGGCACCAAGAATGACCAATAGCTCATTCTTATTGTAGCTGGGGCTGGCCTGGTTGCTGCGCAGCTCCTGCACCAAGCACATCAGGCTGGTGGCAAAAAGCACTACAGCGATGATAGTGGGGAAGAAGGCGGGGGTGGGCTGTCCGTCCCAGAAGCCGAACTTGTTCAGACCAACGCCGATGAATACCAAGGACAAAATGGCAGTGGCGATGGGGACGAATGCGCGGGAGTCGAATTTTACTTTTTGCATAATATTACCTCCTTGTAGTTTTTATCCCGCCGAACAAGGTCGGCGCGGCGGGCTGTCTCCCCCGGTCAGCGGGCGGAGCGGGCAAGAGAACGACCCGCTGCGCCCCTCCGCCGTCAAGCTCCCCTCTCCCGTCGGCGGCTTGGTGGCGGGCTGACCTTACAAGTGTGTCCGTAATCACTGTTATCCAGATCACACTGCGGAGACAACGTTGCGTCCGAAAGAAAAGCAAGGAATGCACCAACTGTTAGAAAAACTAAAAATATTGTTTGGACACACAAAATGGGTGATGAATATTTGTATAAAACATACAGAGCAAAAGAATGGATTTGGAAATTTAGGGAAATCAAAAATTTTAAAAAAATAAAATGTTTCAAATAAATGTTTCATATGGTGAATCGTCTCAAAAGGTGTTTCAGAATGTTTCAAAATGGGGTGGAATGGGCGAAAAGACATCCCCGGGGGATGACGTATGTACAGTGTGCCAGTCCGGAACATGAGATGCTGAATATGGCCCACCGTACATCTGTTAAAACAAAGAAAAAGGCCGGAAATTGGATTGACAAGCCGAAATGTGAATGCTATAATCCAAACAACAGTTCGTAATAATAAACTTAGTTCTTAATTACGAACAGTAAAGGCGGACTGAGTGGGAGCGCCGCTCGGGGTTGGTTCCGATCACAACATTGGAAAAGGAGACACGATTATGGCACTCATGACGGGAGAACAGTATATCGAGAGCATCCGCAAGATGAACATGCAGGTATATATGTTCGGCAAGAAGGTGGTGAATCCTGTGGATGATCCCATTCTCCGTCCTTCTCTGAACAGCGTGCGGATGACGTATGATCTGGCGCAGAAGCCGGAGTATCAGGAGCTGATGACGGTCATCTCTCCGGAGACCGGGGAGCGGATCAACCGCTTCACTCATATCCACCGGTCTACGGAGGATCTAAAGAACAAGGTGAAGATGCAGCGCCTGCTGGGCCAGCAGACGGCCTCCTGCTTCCAGAGGTGTGTGGGTATGGACGCGTTTAACTCGGTGTATTCCACCACCTACGAGGTGGACCAGAAGTACGGTACCCACTATCACGAAAACTTCAAAAAATTCATGCTGCACGTACAGGGGGAGGACCTGACGGTGGACGGGGCCATGACCGACCCCAAGGGCGATCGGTCCAAGGCACCCCACGCCCAGGAGGACCCGGATCTGTTCCTGCGGGTGGTAGAGCGCCGGGAGGACGGCATCGTGGTACGGGGCGCCAAGGTGCATCAGACCGGAATTCTGAACAGCCACGAGGTCATCGTGATGCCCACCATCTCCATGGGCCCTGACGACAAGGACTACGCGGTGTCCTTCGCTGTGCCCGTAGACAGCAAGGGCATTTACATGATTATCGGCCGCCAGAGTTGTGACACCCGGAAGCGGGAGGGCAGTAAGATGGACGTGGGCAATGCCGAGTTCGGCGGTGTAGAGGCCCTGACCATTTTCGACGACGTGTTCGTGCCCAACGAGCGGATCTTCCTCAATGGCGAGACTGAGTTTGCTGGGATGCTGGTGGAGCGGTTTGCTGGCTATCACCGCCAGAGCTACGGCGGGTGCAAGGTGGGGGTGGGCGACGTGCTCATCGGGGCAGCCGCCCTGGCTGCGGACTACAACGGGGCCGCCAAGGCAAGCCATGTGAAGGACAAGCTCATCGAGATGACCCACCTGAACGAGACCCTGTACTGCTGCGGCATCGCCTGCTCCGCCGAAGGCCACCCCACCGCCAGCGGCAATTACCTGATCGACCTGCTGCTAGCCAACGTGTGCAAGCAGAACGTCACCCGCTTCCCCTACGAGATCTGCCGTCTGGCGGAGGACATTGCTGGCGGTCTGGTGGTCACCGCCCCCTCCGAGGCCGACTTCCGGGACGAGAAGCTGGGGCCTGTCATTGACAAGTACCTCAAGGGCATCGCCGGTGTGTCCACCGAAAACCGCCTGCGCATCCTGCGCCTGATTGAGAACCTCACCTTGGGTACCGCCGCCGTGGGATACCGTACCGAGTCCATGCACGGCGCCGGTTCTCCCCAGGCCCAGCGCATCATGATCGCCCGTCAGGGCAACCTGGAGATGAAGAAGCTGCTGGCTAAAAAGCTGGCCCACATCTCTGAATAAGGGCCTTGCGGCTAGAATGATTTTAGAAAAGGAGATAGCAGTATGACATACGCCATGAAGGCGCCCGCCCGCTATGTGCAGGGGAGCGGCGAGCTGGACAGACTGGGCCGCAGCGTAAAGAAGCTGGGCCGGCGCTTCCTGCTCATCGGAACGGAGAACAACTGGAAGCGCTTTGGCCAGCGCGTGGAACAGACCATGGCCGAGAACGAGAGGGAGGTGGTGTTTACTCCCTTCCATGGTGAGGCCACCAAGGATGAGGTCTTTGCCAAGATGGATGTCTGCAAGGCGGAAGGCTGCGATGTCATTATCGGCATGGGCGGCGGCAAGACCCTGGACACGGCCAAGGCTACGGCTGAGAACCTGGGCCTGCCCTGTGTCATCGTCCCCACCGTGGCGTCCAATGACGCCCCCTGTTCCGGCGTGGCTGTGCTGTACAACGAGCAGGGCGTGGTGGTAAAAGCGGTGCTGATGCGCCGCAGCCCCGACCTGGTGGTGGTGGATACCGAGATCATTGCCAATGCGCCGGTCCGGCTTTTTGCGGCCGGACTGGGGGATGCCCTGGCCACCATGTGCGAGGCCCGGGCCTGCAAGCGCAGCGGGGCCAAGACCATGGCCCGGGGCAATGTGTCCAACACGGCGATGATGATGGCGCAGCTTTGCTACGATCTGCTGATGGATCACGCCCTGGAGGCCCTGGAGGCCGTGAAGAACCACACTGTGAACCAGGCGCTGGAAGATGTGGTGGAGGCCACGATCTACCTCAGCGGTCTGGGCTTTGAAAACGGCGGCTTGGCCGTGGCACACGCCGTTAACGACGGCCTGGCGCAGGAACCTCAGACCCACGGAATGTATCACGGCGAGAAGGTGGCCTTTGGCGTGCTCACCCAGTTGGCGCTGGAGAAAGCGCCCCAGGAGGAACTGGATCAGGTCCTTGGCTTTATGAAGGCAGTGGGACTGCCCACCACCTTTGCTAAACTGGGTATCGAGAACGTGGTGGAAGAAAACCTGCGCAAGGTGGCCGAGGCCGCCTGCGTACCCACCCAGTCCACCAAAAACCTGCGTGCCGACATCACTGCCGACGAGGTATATGAGGCTATGCTCCAGGCGAACCGTCTAGGCTTGGGTGTCTGATCAACGAAGAAGAAATAATAAAAGGAGAATAGACTATGGACTTCAATCTCTCGAAAGAGCAGACGCTCATCCAGCAGATGGTTCGGAACTTCACGGAGAACGAAGTGAAGCCTGTCGCTGCGGAGACCGACCGGAACTGTGAGTATCCCCGTGAGAACATTGAGAAGCTGTTCCGCTACGGCATCATGGGCATGTGCGTGCCCAAGGAGTACGGAGGGGCCGGCGCGGACGACCTGTCCGCCGCCTTGGCGGTGGAGGAACTGAGCAAGGTATGCGCTTCCACCGGCGACATCGTGGCCACCCACAACGGCCTGTGCTGCGACCCCATCCTGCGCAACGGCACCGGGGCTCAGAAGCAGAAGTATCTGCGGATGCTCACAGAGGGACACAAGGTGGGCGCTTTTGCTCTGACCGAGCCCAATGCCGGTTCCGACGCCTCCAAGGGCACCACCACCGCCCGGCTGGAGGGGGACCACTACGTGCTCAACGGCTCCAAGGTCTTCATCACCAACGGCTATGTGGCCGACGTTATCGTGGTCTTTGCCATGACCGATCCCTCCAAGGGCACCCGGGGTATCTCCGCCTTCATCGTTGAGTCTTCTTTCCCAGGCTATCACGTGGGCAAGCACGAGGAAAAGCTGGGCCTGCACGGCTCTCCCACCGCCGAGCTGATCTTTGAGGACTGCATCGTTCCCAAGGAGAACCTGCTGGGCCAGGAGGGCAAGGGCTTCAAGATCGCCATGCAGACTCTGGACGGAGGACGGATCGGCATTGCCGCCCAGGCCCTCGGCATCACTGAGGGCGCCATGGAAGAGGCCATCACCTATACCAAGAGCCGCGTCCAGTTTGGCTTACCGCCAATATCTTGGCTGCCTGTCCGCAAAGTCCGTGCACATGATGGGGGACAATAGAGTCATAATAAATACTGTCTCCGGCTTCTATCACATAGCATTTTTTGCCGTGACACACTTCAATGACACCTTCCATTACATAAATGAACTCTTCTCCTTCGTGCGACGAAAGGGTAAACTCAACATTGTCATTCGAAGCTACATCAACAATGAAAGGTTCCATATGGCGGTCGGCTTTCGATTTTGACAGAGAATGGTAGCGCATGTGAGTGCGTAAGTCCATTGCATTATTTGAAAAGCTGATTGTATCTTCGGCACTCTCTTTGCGACAAACGACTGCTCCCTGCTCTTCTTGGTCATCCAGAAAAGTGCCCAGGCGTACTCCCAATGCACGTGCTATTTTGATAAGAGGAGCCAGTGAAGGAAGGTCTACATTATTTTCTATGCGGTTGATTTGCTCTTCGGCAAGCCCTGAACGTTCTGCTAATTCTGCTACACTGATTTCTTTTGTTTCACGCAGCGATTTAATCTTTTCGCCAACGATTCTTGTGCTATCCATATTTGTTAGTATTAGTAATGTTTGCAAAGTAATTTGTGCAAAAATACATAAATCTTTTATTTAAGACGGCTTTTTCTCTTTATCTTTGCACTTTAACAATTAAATTAATGAATTATGTTCTCAGGAATTGTAGAAGAATATGCAGAAGTAGTGCGTTTGGAAAAAGAACAAACTAACCTGCACCTTACATTGAAATGTTCGTTTGTAGACGAACTGAAGATAGATCAGAGTATTGCTCACAATGGTGTTTGTCTGACAGTGGTAAGCATTCAGGATGGTACATATACAGTAACTGCCATTGAAGAAACATTGGAGCGTTCCAACCTTGGATTGTTGAAGGTACCTCTCCTTGGGCATTTAGCATCCGGAATTGCT
>ENA-USYR01000575-USYR01000575.1-human-gut-metagenome-genome-assembly--contig:-NODE-575-length-18952-cov-19.637033_pt1 | contig 18952 bp, 15 predicted proteins | sample MGYA00250064_ERZ773510 | MGnify/ENA primary metagenome ERZ773510 (study PRJEB29103, sample SAMN06112082) | human gut metagenome | biome: human gut; feature: ankylosing spondylitis patient; material... | reverse complement strand
AGGATATGCATTGTGAAATGTTTCAGCCGGAAAATATCCTTCAGAAAAACCAATTCCCTAAGAACTGGAAGAACACCGGTCCGGCTGAAGGATTCCAATCCCGGCTGAAGGATTCCCGAGCCCAATTCTTCAGCCGAAAAGCCGACGGGCAGGGCATTTGCGAGCAGGCTGAAAGATTTGAAGGATTTTTCAAGGTACTCTATATAGAGTATTATGAACGACCATATCTCACTGAAAAAAGTAAGATATCTTCGTGGAACATGTACGTGGTGTTACTTTGCTCGGAAACATATCTTACTTTGTCCACGAAGATATCTTACTTTTCTTTACAACAATACAGACCTCATTGCCGCCAAGCTAAAACAATAATACCAAAGCTTATCGCCAACCGAGGTGCCTCTAAACCGTTATCTCTGTTTCAAAGGCACATATTCCAGTTCTTCCAACACATTCTTGTATGCCGGACGAATAATGCGTTTTCCTTCAAAATTCAGCTCCTCATTGCGGTGTGCGCACCACCCCACGATACGAGCCATCGCAAACAAAGGTGTAAATATTTCCTGTGGCAGACCAATCATTTCATATACGAAACCTGAATAGAAATCGATATTACTGGACACCGTCTTGCCATTATTCTTAATCTTTCCGAACATAGCGATGGCACGTTCTTCCAACAATTCCAGGAAAGCAAATTCTTCTTCCTTGCCTTTTTCTTTTGCCAAATCACGAGCCAATTCTTTCAACAAGATGGCACGAGGATCGGATATCGTATAGACCGCATGACCGATACCATAAATCAGACCGGACTTATCATACGCTTCCTTATTCAACATACGGGTAAAGTAAGTATCAATTTCGTCCACATTGGTCCAATCCTTGATATTTTCCTGCAAATGATGGAACATATCCGCCACCTGGATATTTGCCCCTCCATGAAGCGGACCTTTCAACGAGCCGATACCTGCGGCGATGGCCGAATAAGTATCCGTACGGCTGGACGAAACTACACGGACGGTAAAAGTAGAGTTATTACCACCTCCGTGTTCAGCCTGAAGTACCAACAGCAAATCAAGCGTGCGCGCATCAAGTTCCGTATAATCCTTTTTCAACATATACAGGAAGTTTTCTGCGATAGACAGTTTTTCACGCGGATGACGGATATGCAACGAACGACCATACGTGGCATGGCGCAACATGTTATAAGCGTATGCAATAATGGTCGGGAATTTGGATATCAAGTCAATACTCTGACGCATCAGGTTATCACGCGAAGTATCATCCGCCTGCGGGTCAAAACGGTACATTTCAAGCACGCTACGGGCCAGAATGTTCATAATGTTATTTCCCTCCAACTCAATGATATTCATTTTGGTCTTCTGTTCCAACGGAGTATTGTCATTAATCAACTCACAGAAAGACGCCAACTCTTCCTTGTCAGGCAAATGACCGGACAATAACAGATAAGCCACCTCCTCAAAACCAAAACGTTTCTCCTTAATGATACTATGTGCCAAATCTTCCAAATCATACCCACGATAGAAAAGTTTGCCGGGAATCGGCTTCAATCCTCCACCGGGAATACGTTCATACCCTACTACATTGCCTATCTTGGTCAACCCTACCAAAACACCGGTGCCATCTTCGTTACGCAATCCGCGCTTTACATCAAACTTCTTGAACAATTCGTTCTCAATCCGGGTTGCATTCTTCATATCCTCGGAGAGTTTGTAAATGATATATTCTTTCTTCATATCCGTGAGTTTTTAGGAGTTTATTCTTTCTATTATTTCTTTTGTAAATGCCGACGTGCCAAGCGAGACACCTCCGGGCATAAAACGGGCAAGGTCATGTGTGGCTCTGCCTTCGCCAAAACTGGATTCCAAAGCATTCACTATCAGCTCCGCCGCCTTATTCCAGCCAAAATGTTCCAACATCATGACAGCCGAGAGGATTAATGAACAAGGATTCACCACATCCTTTCCGGCAATATTGGGAGCCGTACCGTGAGTCGCTTCAAAAATAGCATGACCGGTATTGTAATTAATGTTCGCTCCGGGAGCAATTCCGATGCCGCCTACCATGGCAGCCAACTGATCCGAGATATAATCTCCGTTCAAATTCAAGGTAGCCACCACCGAATATTCTTCGGGAATCAATAACGTATTCTGCAAGAATGCATCGGCTATGCAGTCTTTTATCACCAACTTGCCTGACGCAATGGCATCTCCGAATTCACGTTCCGCCAGTTCATATCCCCATTTCTTGAAGCCGCCTTCAGTAAACTTCATGATATTTCCTTTATGCACCAACGTTACTGACGGCAAGCCATGCTCCAAAGCATATTTACATGCCGCACGTACCAGACGTTCCGTTCCTTCCCTAGATACCGGTTTCACGCCAAATGAAGAAGATTCGGGAAAGCGCACTTTAGCCACTCCCATTTCATCATGCAGAAAACGATAGAACTTCTCAGCTTCCGGTGTTCCGGCTTCCCATTCTATACCTGCATAAATATCCTCCGTATTTTCGCGGAAAATATGCATATCCACCTTCTGAGGCTCTTTCACCGGAGATACCACTCCACGGAACCAGCGTACGGGGCGCAGACACACATACAAATCCAGCGTCTGGCGCAAAGCCACATTCAAGGAACGGATACCACCTCCTACCGGAGTAGTCAACGGACCTTTTATGCCCACACCATATTTCTTGAAAGCCTCCATCGTCTCATCCGGCAACCAGGAACCTGTTTCGTTGAAAGCACGTTCACCTGCCAGTACTTCCATCCATTCTATTTCATGTTCATTGCCATATGCCTTCTTCACGGCTGCATTCACTATGGCTTGCATAGCAGGAGTAATTTCCACTCCCACTCCGTCTCCTGTAATATAAGGTACTGTCTTTTTCATCTTTTATCTTGCATTTAAAGCAGAGCCGGCACGGAACCAACCTATCTGCTGTTCATTATAAGTATGCTGTACTTCAAAACGATCCTGAGTGCCATCTTCATGGTGTAAAGTCACAGTCAGATTTCTTCCGGGAGCAAAGTCCGCCAATCCGCTGACGGTAATCAAATCATGTTCTTGAATCTTGTCGTAGTCCGCTTTGTCTATAAAGGTCACCGCCAACATTCCCTGCTTCTTCAGATTCGTTTCATGGATGCGGGCAAAACTCTTCGCCAAAATAACCTTTACATTCAGAAAACGAGGCTCCATAGCGGCATGTTCACGACTGGAACCTTCTCCATAATTTTCCTCCGCAACTACCATAGACCCGATGCCTTGCGCTTTATACTGCTTAGCCGCGCCCGATACACTCTCATAGGTATTTGTCAATCGGTTCCACACCTTGTTCGTTTCACCATTGAAAGCGTTCACCGCCCCCATCAGCATATTATCCGAAATATTTTCCAGATGACCACGGAAACGCAGCCACGGGCCTGCCATCGAAATATGGTCTGTGGTACATTTACCTTGAGCCTTAATCAGTAAAGGCATATCCGTAAAATCCTTTCCATCCCATGCCGGAAACGGAGCCAATAACTGCAAACGCTGTGATTCGGGATTCACCTTAATTTCTACCTGTGCACCGGCAGGAGCCAAATAACCGGGATTACCTTGAGTGAAACCTGCCGACGGCAATTCATCTCCCTCGGGAACGCTCAATTTCACCTTCTCGCCTTCTTGATTTATCAACGTATCTTTCAACGGATTGAAACATAAATCACCGGCAATAGTCAGAGCCAATACCAATTCAGGAGAAGCCACAAATGCATGTGTATTCGGATTACCATCGGCACGTTTGGCAAAATTACGGTTGAAAGAAGTGACAATCGAGTTTTTGCGGACAGGATCATCGGTATGGCGTTTCCACTGTCCGATGCACGGACCGCAAGCATTCGCCATAATAGTAGCCCCAATCTTTTGGAAAGCATCAATCATCCCGTCACGCTCGGCGGTGGCTCGAATCTGTTCAGAACCCGGATTGACAATCAAAGGAGCAGCCACAGCCAAATGTTTTTCAGCTACCTGACGGGCAATGGAAGCAGCCCGACTTAAATCCTGATAAGATGAATTGGTACATGAACCTATCAGCCCGACTTCCATCTTACGCGGATAACCATTAACCAATACCTTTTCGGCAAACTCTGAAATAGGTGTTGCGGCATCCGGTGTAAACGGCCCGTTGATATAAGGTTCCAACTCGGACAAATTAATTTCAATCACACGGTCGTAGAAAGCAGAAGGATTGGCAACAACCTCAGCATCGGCACGTAAATCATTTGCCACTTTTCCGGCCATCTCTGCTACAGACTCTCTTCCAGTAGCTTTCAGATACACAGCCATCCGGTCGTCATAGGGGAACAAGGATGTGGTAGCCCCCACTTCTGCACCCATATTGCAAATAGTAGCCTTACCGGTTGCCGAAAGTGAAGCTGTCCCTTCTCCAAAATATTCTATAATGGCATTCGTTCCACCTTTCACGGTCAGAATACCGGCCAATTTCAGAATCACATCCTTTGGCGAAGCCCATCCGTTCAAGCTTCCGGTCAAATGAACTCCAATCAGTTTCGGCATCTTTAACTCCCATTCCATACCGGTCATTACATCCACAGCATCGGCACCACCGACTCCGATTGCCACCATTCCCAATCCTCCGGCATTAGGGGTATGAGAATCCGTCCCCACCATCATTCCCCCGGGAAAAGCATAGTTTTCGAGTACCACCTGATGAATGATTCCTGCTCCCGGTTTCCAAAACCCGATACCGAAACGCGAAGAAACATCTCGTAAGAAATCGTATACCTCACGGTTGGTTTCCGTAGCCGTTGCAATATCCGGGCCCGCTCCTTTATATGCCTGAATCAAATGGTCACAATGCACAGTAGAAGGTACGGCAGCGGAATCCTTTCCTGCATTGATAAATTGCAACAATGCCATTTGCGCCGTCGCGTCTTGCATAGCCACGCGGTCGGGACGGAAATTCACATAATCCTCGCCACGTTCATAATTCTTCAGTTGAGCATCATCATAAAGATGTGTATACAGAATTTTCTCAGCCAATGTCAGCGGACGCTGCAACACGGCTCTTACCCGACCTATCTTCTTTTCGAAAGAAGCATAAAAGGCCTTTAACATGTCCAAGTCATATACCATACCTTTTACTATTTATAATTATTACAGTTTTAAATCTATTTTATTTTTGGCAATATAGGAATAATATTTGAATTCTTGTGTTATCTATAATACGTTTAACAAAATAAAACATAAAGTCCTACCTAAAGGATTATTATTATCTTTGCAATTCTTATAGAAAAAAGCATCATTATGAACCAACATATACCCCTTTCTAATATAATTAACAAACTACAACGCAAAGAGTTGTTACTAAAATTAGAATATGATTACGAAAAAGAGACTTTCAGGCAACAGACTGAAGCAATGGGCATCGGGCGCAAAGTGAAACGGGGTATGTGCTGGTATCCTATATCGGCAGGCAGAAGCTATTATAACTCATTGAACCAATTGGTTGTAGAAGTTGAAAGGCAAGAAGACAAAGACATAGAACATGTATTTGAATTCGGCCGTCCGGTATGCTTTTTTACGCAAAATGCATCAGGCCAATTACATTATTTCAATTTTACGGCAACTGTCAACTACGTGGACGAAGACCGAATGGTAATCGTTCTCCCCTCGGCAGATGCATTGCTCAGCATACAGGCAACCGAGCTACAATTGGGAGTACAGCTTTATTTTGATGAAACCAGTTACCGGTTGATGTTCGAAGCGTTGGGACAAGTTCTCAAGGCAAAAGGGAATCGTCTGGCAGAGTTACGTGAGATTTTTCATGGCAACCAAAAGGCAGAAACTTTCAGTTTCGGCTTCACCCGTTTCCCTTGGTTAAACAATACGCAGGAGGAAGCAGTAAATAAAGTGATGCATGCCAAAGATGTTGCTATAGTCCACGGTCCGCCCGGAACCGGTAAGACTACCACATTGGTAGAAGCCATTTACGAGACCCTTCACCGGGAAAATCAAGTGATGGTTTGCGCACAAAGCAATATGGCTGTCGATTGGATTAGCGAGAAACTGGTGGACCGGGGCGTTCCCGTTCTCCGTATTGGTAATCCCACCCGCGTCAATGACAAAATGCTTGCTTTTACCTATGAACGCCGTTTTGAAAGCCATCCCGATTATCCGCAATTATGGAGTATCCGAAAAGCAATACGCGAGCTCTACGGACGTTCGCGCAAAGGAGCGGAGCGTGAGAATATCCGACAGAAAATAAACTCACTGAAAGACCGTGCCACCGAACTGGAAATTCGCATCAACGAAGCATTGTTCGGCGAAGCACGTGTGATAGCCTGCACACTGGTAAGTTCCGCCAACAGAATATTGACAGGACGCAAATTCAGTACCTTATTCATAGACGAAGCCGCACAAGCTCTAGAGCCTGCCTGCTGGATTGCCATCCGCAAAGCAGACCGTGTCATTCTGGCCGGTGATTATTGCCAGCTTCCTCCTACCATTAAATGCATGGAAGCAGCTCGTGGAGGATTAGACCGGACACTGATGCAGGAGATTGCAGACAACAAACCCGACACTGTATCCTTGTTAAAGGTACAATATAGAATGAATGATGAAATTATGCGTTTCTCTTCAGAATGGTTCTATCAGGGTGAACTGAAATCAGCTCCCGAAGTAAAATATCGGAGTATATTGGACTATGACACACCGATAGAATGGATAAATACGGAAGGAATGGAATGCAACGAAGAGTTTGTGGGTGAAAGCTTCGGCCGTATCAATAAAGAGGAGGCGGCACTCTCCATTTCCCAACTTACCAACTATATCAATAAAATAGGTAAAGACCGTTTTCTGGAAGAACGGATTGATGTGGGACTGATTTCTCCTTATAAAGCACAAGTACAATATCTCCGTCAACTGATAAAACGAGATACTTTCTTCAAGCCTTACCGACACCTTATCACCATCAATACGGTAGATGGTTTTCAGGGACAGGAACGAGACGTTATCCTCATCAGTTTAGTACGTGCAAATGAAGAGGGACAGATTGGTTTTCTAAATGACTTGCGACGAATGAATGTAGCAATTACACGTGCACGCATGAAACTTATTATATTAGGAGATGCCTCTACGCTGACGAAACATCCGTTTTATAAGAAGTTATACGAATATATCTTGGCGCTGCAAGAATAAAAGAAGGAGGGCAGAACTCCATGACACTCTTTTTCAGATTGTCATTCATTTTGCTCTCCTTAAATATTTTTTATTAAAGCACGTTCTTCATTCCTCTACTTGATTTCCCGTTATCGGAACAAATAATATTCAGAATCACAAAAGAAGGGAAGCTCTCAGTTGTGGCATAATTTCAAATAATTATTAAGACAATTTACTCATAAACTTCTCTTTGTCCACAATATAACGTACATGTGTACCTTCTCCAATCACGCCCTTGCTATCTTGCGCCCGCACTTCAAAAGTAAGTTTTCTGCCTTCCACCTCTTTTAATACGGCAGTAGCCGAAACCGTGTCTCCCACAGCCGAGGGCTTGATATGAGTAGTGTTCATCATGGCCCCTACTGTAGTAGAACCTTCAGGCAACTCATCTGCCACGGCACTCATGGCAGCATTCTCCATCAACGCCACCATAGCGGGAGTGGCAAACACATTCAAATCGCCGCTACCCATGGTGGCAGCTACATTTTCTTTTGAAACGACAACAGTCGAAGTATAAGTTAATCCTGTTTCCATCATGCTGTTTTTTTATTCTAAATGCAAATGTAACTGAATATCGTATATCATACAAATCTATTTTTCCACATTCATCTTTTACTCTCTCATCAAAATCACAAAAAATGTATAACAGAAATACAAATTCACACTTCAACTGCCTGCCACAAAAATCATAATGTTTAAAAACCCCAAAGCTGTCCGGCCCTATGAAACATCCGCCTGTTTACCTAGCATAACCTAGGGGATAATAAAATTACAACCAAACGCCGTCCTTATCTATCTTTACTTTAAGCTCTTTATCGATCTGTTTGTTTTCCAAATCAAGTATATACCATTCATTATCAGGTGTCACCACATAATCAGCATCATCTATCACATAGTCTGAATATTTTTCCATAACCGATTTTTTTACCGCTTCCGGTAAATTTGCCACCTGTACATCCCAGCTTGTTCCCATCCATTCGTTCCGCTCATTGAAATAAACCTCTTTCTCTCTGTTTTCATCTAAAATAGTAACTTCCTGCAAACCTTTTTCACGTTCTATTTCTACAATTGTCGCATTGGGATATTTCTGCTTGACAATAGCTATAATGCCGTTTGCATCAGGCTGCGGCAAATAATCATCATAATCTTCTTCGTGTCCGGTATCTACAACAGTTTTTACCAATATACCTGTAGACGAATAAAACAAATCCAGCTCGGATTCTCCTTTCTCCACCTCAATGACATAAAGAGTTTCCATTCCCTCACGAGTCAACTTATCCACATCATCCACCCGCCAATCAGCATATTTGCCTGCTTTATGGGCAGCAAGTACAGGTTCGGGAAGATTTTCATAACGAACATCTGTTTCTGTCATATACCAGGCAGCCGATAACGGATTGAACCATGCAGAATGCTCTCCACCATCCCAATAAAAATCTGCTACAGCATAATCACCTTTCAGCTCCCATTCCACGTCTTTGGCTTGCGGATATTTTGCATTAAATGCAGCCTGTACTTCTTTTGAAACCAAATGTGTGTTTTCAGGAACATCACTATTGTCATCATCACTACAACCACTAAAAGTTAGTGCAGCAAAAGCTGCGAAAAATAAAAATAACATCCAATTCTTTTTCATAATTACATTGTTTTATAGTTTCTTTTTGATGCAAAATTCTTATAGGATTCTGAAAAGAAACTGAAATCATAGAGAAAAGTTCAAAAGACATTCGCCAAACAGCAAATAACAGAAAAACCATACCTAACAGCCCATTTGCACTGAAATGACCTTAAAGCCCCCGATACCTACTTTTAAATTCTTATAAAAGAAGAACTAATAAAGACAAAACAAAATCTCTTCCGAGGTTTTTATTACCTTTGCAATCCTATTTGAACAGAAACGAAAAAAAATATGATAGTTTGTATTGCCGAAAAACCTTCCGTAGCCCGTGACATAGCGGATGTACTGGGAGCAAAAACCAAAAAAGACGGATATATAGAAGGAAACGGATATCAGGTTACCTGGACATTCGGACACCTCTGTACTTTGAAGGAGCCTCATGAATACACTCCCTCATGGAAAGCATGGAGTCTGTCCAGTCTTCCTATGATTCCACCTCGTTTCGGCATTAAGCTAATCAGCGATCCGGGCATTGAAAAACAATTTCGTATTATAGAAGGACTGATGCAAAATGCCGATGAAATTATAAATTGCGGTGATGCCGGCCAGGAAGGAGAACTTATTCAACGATGGGTCATGCAGAAAGCAGGAGCACACTGCCCGGTGAAACGTCTATGGATTTCATCCTTGACTGAAGAAGCCATACGCGAAGGATTCAGCAAACTAAAAGATCAAAAAGAATTCCAACCTTTATACGAAGCCGGATTAAGCCGTGCTATCGGCGATTGGGTATTGGGCATGAACGCCACCCGGCTCTATACCTTAAAGTACGGACAAAACAGACAAATTCTATCGATAGGACGGGTGCAGACTCCGACTTTGGCACTGATAGTAAAGCGTCAGCAAGAAATAGAGAACTTCACTCCTCAACAATATTGGGTACTGGCTACTTTATACCGGGAAACCACATTCTCTGCCATCATCCGCAAAAGCGATGAGGAACTGGCTCAGGAAGAAAGCGATGCTAAAGAGAACCCCAAGAAAGCCAAAAAGGCTGAAGGGAACAGGGGAATTCCTCCCATCACCGATCTTGCTACCGGGCAGGCACTTATGGAACGTATCAAAAATGTTCCTTTTACCGTGACAGAAGTAGCAAAAAAACAAGGCACAGAAGCACCTCCCCGTCTTTTTGACCTGACTTCCCTACAGGTGGAATGTAACAAAAAATTTGCTTATTCAGCTGACGAAACTCTAAAACTTATCCAGTCATTGTATGAAAAGAAAGTGACGACTTATCCTCGTGTAGATACTACTTTCTTAAGCGATGACATCTATCCCAAATGTCCCAATATCTTGGCGGGACTAACTCCATATACAGTATTTACCGCTCCGTTGGCAGGACAAAAGCTCATCAAGTCCAAAAAAGTATTTGACAATTCAAAAGTAACGGATCACCATGCCATTATTCCTACGGGACAACCTCCTGTAAATCTGACAGAAATGGAGAAACGGGTATTTGATTTGGTAGCACGCCGCTTTATTGCCGTATTCTATCCCGACTGCAAGTTTGCCACTACTACCGTAATAGGCGAAGCTGACAGTATAGAATTCAAAGCCACAGGAAAACAGATTCTAGATCCCGGATGGCGCGTTATCTTTGCCAAGCCACAAACCAATCTGCCAGAAGGTATGACCGATCCCGATGCAGAAGCCCGTGAAAATGACGAAGAACACTCCTTGCCCGCTTTTGTGAAAGGAGAAAGCGGGCCGCATCTGCCCAAACTGGACGAGAAGTGGACACAACCCCCACGGCCATATACAGAAGCAACTTTACTACGCGCTATGGAAACTGCCGGTAAACTGGTAGATAATGACGAGCTACGCGATGCATTAAAAGAAAATGGAATAGGACGTCCGTCTACACGTGCAGCCATTATTGAAACCCTGTTTAAACGCCATTATATCCGTAAAGAACGTAAAAATCTGATCGCAACCCCTACCGGAATAGAACTGGTGGGACTAATTCGCGAAGAACTGTTGAAATCCGCCGAATTAACGGGAATATGGGAAAAGAAACTACGTGAAATAGAAAAGAAAAGCTATGATGCAACGACTTTTCTAAATGAATTAAAGCAAATGGTAAGTGAAATAGTACACAGCGTTTTAAGTGATAATACAAACCGCCGCGTCACCACAATAGAGGAAACAGCGACGAAAACTGCAACCCAACCTCCGCCGCGCCGCCCGCGCGGCCGGACGGCCGTGCCCGCCCGGCTGAATCCACCTCTGCCCCCGGCGCACCAATTTCCACCGCCCGGCCCGTAGGGGCGGATGCCCACATCCGTCCGGCCGAAGCCGCGCCCGCCCAGCCGGCAGGGGCGGCCTCTGCGCCCCCTTCGGAGGAGGAGCCCTGGCGCATGGCGGGGGAGGTGCTCAACACCTACATTGTAGTGGAGCAGGGAGACAAGGTGCTCTTCATCGACAAGCACGCCGCCCACGAGCGGCTGAACTTCGACCGGATGAAGGCCGAGGGCTACCAGCCTATGGTACAGGCCCTGCTGGAGCCGGTGGTGTTCACCCCTCCGGCGGAGGAGGGGGCCGCCCTGCTGGCCCAGCTCCCGCTGCTGGGGCGCTTCGGCTTTGAGGCGGAGGACTTCGGCGGCGGGGCGCTGATCGTCCGGGCCGCCCCCAGCGACGTGGCCGCCGGGGAGATCCCCGACGTGCTCTCCGAGCTGGCCGGCCGCCTGCTCACCGGCGGCTCTGCCGATCCAGGCGCGGCCCGGGACGCCCTGCTCCACACCATGGCCTGCAAGGCGGCCATCAAGGGCGGCCAGAAGAACAGCCCCGCCGAGCTGCTCAAGGTGGCCCAGGCGGTCATGTCCGGCGCGGTCAAATATTGTCCCCACGGGCGGCCGGTGGCCATTGAGCTGACCCGCCAGCAGCTAGAAAAGCGCTTCGGTAGAGCCTGATTTGACCGCGCTTCGCGCCTTTGGCGCGTCCAAGTGTTTTCGCCGGAGGCGAAAACCTTGCCGCAGGGGCAATTCACTTGCCCCGAGGATGTAGAATCCTCTCGGGGCCCCCGGCGGACAGGTCCGCCGGGGAGCAAATATTGCCCCCACGGGCGGCCGGTGGCCATTGAGCTGACCCGCCAGAAGCTGGAAAAGCGCTTCGGAAGAGCCTGATTTGACCGCGCACCGCCCGCAGCCCCATCGCTCGGCCGGGCGGCCACAAGGGCCGCCCCTACGCGGAAGCCACAGTCAAACCTAGGGCAATTCCGGCCCACCGCAGTCCGTGGCGGCCTTGCCCAGGCGGGTACAGCGCACTCGCTTCCAAGTTTGGCGGGGGCCGTGGGGGAAAACGCCGAAGAGACACAGCCCCGCGCCGTTTCGACGAAATCCGCCCGATAATTGGTATATATTGGATGCATCTTATAGATAGAAGGAGTGCATCCACATGCAAAAGACCAATAACCTGCAAGACCTGTTTCTGCTCCGCGCCCGCAAGTCCCACGCCAGCCTGACCGTATTTCTGATGAATGGCTATCAGCTCCGGGGACAGATCACGGGCTACGACGCCTTTGTGGTGGTACTTATGACGGGGGACAAGCAGCAGGTCATTTACAAGCACGCCATCTCCACCATTGTGCCGGAGCGGGCCATCTCTCTGGAGGCGGAGGGGGCGGCAGACTAAGGAGCTGCCATGAAGCAAGGAACCCTGATCAACCGAATTGTCATGCTGCTGCTGCTGGCGGCCGTCCTGGTGTATCTGGGCGTGTCCGCCTGGCGGAGCTTCCGCGATCCCTATACCCTGGTGCTGTCCTACGCCTACACTGTGGACGACAGTCTGGAGGCCACCGGCTTTCTGGTGCGGGAGGAGAGCGTGCTCGCCAGTCCCGGCGGGATTGTGGATCTGCTGCCCGAGGAGGGGGAGAAGGTCTCCCGCGGGGAGACGGTGGCCCTGCTCTACCAGAATGACTCCGGCCTGGCGCGGAAGGAGGAGCTACAGAGCCTGACCATGGAAAAGGAGCAGCTCCAATACGCCCTGGAGCGGACCCAGAGCGGCGGCGACTCCTCCCAGCTCAGCCAGCAGGTTATCGACGCCATCGTGGCCCTGCGCTCCTCGGTGTCCACCGGGGATCTCACCCGGCTGGAGGACGAGACCCTGCTGCTCAAGAGCCTGGTCTACAAGCGGGACTTCACCTTCAACGGCGGGGAAGAGGACGGCGATGCCGCCGCCGCCATCCAGTCCTCCATTGACGCGGTGGACGCCCAGATTGCGGCGCTGAGCGCCCAGGCCGCCCAGGACACCAGCCGCCTCACCGCCAGTCAGGCGGGAGTCTTTTCCGGGCAGACCGACGGCTATGAGAGCCTGCTCACCCCCGGTCTGCTGGAGACCATCACCCCCGGCCAGCTCAGCCAGCTCGACCGCCAGCGGCCCCAGCCGGACGCCGGCGCGGTGGGCAAGCTGGTCACCGATGCCACCTGGTACTTTGTCTGCGCCATGGGCGAGGAGGAGGCCGGGCGGCTCATCGAGGGCCGCACCGTCACCGTCCGCTTCTCCCGGGACTGGTCGGGCGAGGTGGACATGAAGGTGGAGCGGGTAGGGGAGACCCCGGAGAACGGCCGGGTGGCCGTAGTGCTGTCCTCCGACCGCTATCTGTCTGAGACCACCCTGCTCCGAAAGCAGACGGTGGAGCTGGTCTTTGACAGTCAGACCGGCATCCGCGTGCCTACGCAGGCAGTGCGCGTGGAGGAGCGGACCGTCACCGACCCGGAGACGGAGGAGGAAAAGCAGGAGCTGGTCACCGGCGTGTACGTCCTGGTGGGCCAGCAGGCGGAGTTCAAGCCCGTCACCATCCTGGCCCAGCTGGAGGATTTCGCCCTGGTGAAGTCCGCAGACGGCTCGGACGGCAAAAAGGCCCTGCGGGCCGGCGACGAGGTAATCCTCTCCTCGGTGGAGCTCTTTGACGGAAAAGTGATCACGCAGTCATAGACAGGGAGGTAATGACACATGTCCCTTGCAGAGCGCATTGCGCTGGTAAATGAGAAAATCGCCGCCGCCGCCCGGCAGGCGGGTCGGGAGCCGTCGGAGGTCACCCTGGTGGCGGCCACCAAGGTGCAGACCTCCGACACCATCCGGCAGGCCATTGCCGCCGGCGTCACCATCTGCGGTGAAAACCGGGTGCAGGAGATGACCGCCCACCTGGACGACGACGCCTACGCCGGCGCGGCCCTCCACTTCATCGGCCACCTTCAGACCAACAAGGTGCGGCAGGTAGTGGGCCGGGTGGAGCTCATTGAGTCGGTGGGCTCCGAGCACCTGCTGGAGGCCATCGAGGCCCAGGCCGCCAAGCTGGAGCTGGTACAGGACATCCTGCTGGAGGTCAACATCGGCGGGGAGGCGTCCAAGAGCGGCATTTCCCCGGAGGAGCTGTCCGCCCTGGCCGCCCAGGCGGTTGGCAGCCCCCATGTGCGCCTGCGGGGGCTCATGGCAATCCCTCCCGTGGCCGCCGGGCCGGACGGAAACCGCCCGTTTTTTGCAAAAATGCGTCAGCTTTATGTTGACATAAGAAGTCAGATGGATGATAATAAGACTAGCTTTGACTGTCTTTCCATGGGTATGAGCGGCGACTTTGAGGACGCCGTGCGGGAAGGGGCCACCCTGGTCCGGGTGGGTACCGCCCTGTTTGGGCCCCGTCCTCCCATGCACAAAGGATAGAACAAATTCGGGAGGTTACCGAAATGGGATTTTTAGATGAACTCAAGCGCCTGGCCCGCCCCTATGAGGACGAAGAGGAAGAGGAGGAGTTTGACGACTTCGAGCCCGTCTCCCGCAGCGAGCGCATGGACCGCACCGGCGGCGACCGCCTGGAGCGGAAGGCCCCCAAGGCCCAGGACAGCACCGGCCCCATCTTCCCCGTGGAGAACGAGCGCCGGAGCAACAAGGTGGTCAATATCCACACCACCACCCAGCTTCAGGTGGTGCTGGTCAAGCCCGAGCGCTTCGAGAACGCCAGCGAGATCGCCGACCACCTGCGGGAGAAGCGCACGGTGGTGCTCAACCTGGAGTCCACCAACAAGGATATCGCCCGCCGCCTGCTGGATTTCCTCTCCGGCGTGGCCTATGCCAATGAGGGCAAAATCAAAAAGGTGGCCATCTCTACTTATATTATTACGCCCTACAACGTGGATATTTTAGGCGATCTGATTGACGAACTGGAGAACAACGGGCTGTATTTCTGAACTGCTCTTCAGGACAGGAAAATGTCCGGGTTGTCCCGCCGGGAGTCCGGCGTTTCAAGCGTTTTGGCACCGCCAAAACACGGATGCCGGGCGAATCCACATTGCCCGGCAGATGCCAAAGAGGGGGTTCCCGCCCGATGCGGAGCATCGGGTGGGGAAGACATGAACAAATCGGGGGAATGACGTTATGCTGACACCACAGGAAGTTTCCGAGCACGCCTTTGCCAAGGCGTCCTTCGGCGGCTATAACATGGCGATGGTGGATGAATTTCTGGACGTACTGACGGCGGACTACACCACGCTCTATAAGGAAAACGCCACCCTCAAGGCCAAGATGAAGGTACTGGTGGACAAGGTGGAGGAGTACCGCTCCACCGAGGAGGCCATGCGCAAGGCCCTGCTTACCGCCCAGAAGATGGCCGACGAGCTGGTGGCCCAGGCGGAGGCCAAGAAGACCGAGCTGCTGAAGAACGCGGAGACGGAGGCCAAGGCCCGCATTACGGAGCTGCAGCAGGACATCCGCAGTGAGCAGATGCGCCTCACCGCCGCCCAGAACGCCACCGCCGCCTATGTGGGCAAGCTCAAGGAGCTCTATCAGCACGAGATGGACTACCTCAACGGACTGTCCAAGCTCTCCGCCCCGGCGGAGCCTGTAGTGGACCAGGTTGCCTCTGCCGCCCAGGACATCTCCCAGAGCGTGGAGAAGCTGGTGGCCGGTGAGGCGCCGGAGGAGGACGCGGAGGACACGGTGGATCTCGGCGGCGGCGCCAAGGAGAAGGACGGCGGCCTGTATGCCGAGCTGCTGGAGCTGAGCCGTTCCCACGGTCCGGAGGAGGCTGAGGAGCCCACCGAGCCCACCCGCCGCATCGATTTTGACCACCTCCAGTTCGGCAAGGACTATGAAATCAAGTAAACCCCCTTGACAGAAGGGCATTTAACGGGTAAGATACTCGGAGACACGTTGTTTCGTGTCTCCGAGTATCTTTTATTTCGCAAAACGCCGAGAAGAGGACGAGTACCGTCCCCGCCCCTGCGCAGAGAGCCGCCGTTTTGGTGCAAGGCGGACAGGGAAGGGCTGGGAAGATCACCTCCGAGCGTCCCGCCGAATCCCCCCTGGGGCAGTAAGCGGGAACGGCTGGCCCCGTTACCGGCCTTCGAGGGGCCGCGGCACGCCGCGGCAATGAGAGTGGTACCGCAGAGGTTTGCGCCTTTGTCTCTTACAGGAGACAAAGGCGCGTTTTGTTTTTGCCAATTTCGGCAAGGGCGCACGCCTTTACACCAACCTGTTTTTATATCAAAGATAAAGGAGAACTGACCCATGGACTACAACCAGACCGTCCACCTGCCCCAGACCGACTTCCCCATGCGGGCGGGCCTGCCCAAGCGGGAGCCGGAGATGCTCCAGGAGATGTATGACCACGACCTCTACCACAAGATGGTGAAGCGCAACGAGGGCAAGCCCACCTTTGTCCTCCACGACGGCCCTCCCTACGCCAACGGCAACATCCACATCGGCACCGCCCTGAACAAGATCCTCAAGGATATGATCGTCAAGCACCGCAACATGACCGGCTGGTGCGCCCCCTATGTACCCGGCTGGGACACCCACGGCCTGCCCATCGAGTCCGCCGTTCTGAAGGACAAGAAGGTAAAGCGGGACGAGATGACCACCGCCCAGTTCCGCACCAAGTGCCGGGAATACGCCGAGAGCTACATCGAGAAGATGACCGGCCAGTTCCAGCGCCTGGGCGTGCTGGGGGAGTGGGAGAACCCCTATATCACCCTGCTGCCCGAGTTTGAGGCCAAGCAGATCGAGGTCTTTGGCAAGATGGCGGAGAAGGGCCTCATCTACAAGGGCATGAAGCCGGTGTACTGGTGCCCCTTTGACCAGACCGCCCTGGCCGAGGCCGAGATTGAGTACGCCGACGACCCCTGCACCACCATCTTCGTCAAGTTCCCCGTGGCCGACGACAAGGGCAAGCTGGGCCAGTATGCCGACCTGTCCCGCACCTACTTCGTGATCTGGACCACCACCCCCTGGACGATCCCCGGCAACTACGCCATCTGCCTCAACGCGGAGTTCGACTACGTGCTCCTCCAGGTGCCGGGCGGCGATGTGTACGTGCTGGCTCAGGATCTGGCCGAGAGCGTGTGCAAGGCCGCGGGCATTGACTACGCCGCCTGCACCGTGCTGGCCACCCTCAAGGGCAGCGAGTTCGAGCTGATGCGCGCCAAGCACCCCCTCTTCGACCGGGAGAGCGTCATCCTCAACGGCGAGCATGTCACCCTGGACGCCGGCTCCGGCTGCGTCCACACCGCCCCCGGCTTCGGCGCAGAGGACTTCCAGATCTGCCAGCAGTACGACAAGGCGGGCCTGACCCACATCGGCGTGCCCGTGCCCGTCAACGCCAAGGGCGTCATGACCGACGAGCGCTACAACGGCCAGTTCTACGCCAAGGGCAACGACATGGTGGTGGCCGATCTGGAGGCCGAGGGCTTCCTGGTGGCCAAGGAGAACATCACCCACTCCTACCCCCACTGCTGGCGGTGCAAGCACCCCATCATCTACCGGGCCACCGAGCAGTGGTTCTGCTCCGTGGACGCCATCAAGGACGCGGCGGTGAAGGCCTGCGACTCCATCCAGTGGAAGCCCGAGTGGGGCAAGGAGCGCATGACCTCCATGATCACCGAGCGCAACGACTGGTGCATCAGCCGCCAGCGCGTCTGGGGCGTGCCCATCCCCATCTTCTACTGCGAGGACTGCGGGGCCGATATCGTCACCCCCGAGACCATCGCCCACGTGGCCGCCCTCTTCCGGGAGCACGGCTCCAACGTCTGGTTTGACCGGGAGGCCGCCGACCTGCTGCCCCAGGGCTTCGTCTGCCCCAAGTGCGGCAAGGCCCACTTCACCAAAGAGACCGACATCATGGACGTGTGGTTCGACTCCGGCTCCACCTGGGCCGCCGTGGCGGCCGAGCGCCCCTACCTCAAGTACCCCGCCGACCTCTACCTGGAGGGCGGCGACCAGTACCGCGGCTGGTTCCAGTCGAGCATGCTCACCTCCATCGCCGTGAACGGTGTGGCCCCCTACAAGCAGATCGCCACCCACGGCTGGACGGTGGACGGCGAGGGCAAGGCCATGCACAAGTCCCTAGGCAACGCCGTCTCCCCCGACGAGGTCATCAAGGACTACGGCGCGGACATGCTCCGCCTGTGGGTGGCCTCCGCCGACTACACCCAGGACATGCGCATCTCCAAGGACATCATGAAGCAGCTCTCCCAGGCCTACCTGAAAATCCGCAACACCGCCCGCTACATGCTGGGCAACCTGTGCGACTTCGAGCCCGACCGGGATCTGGTGCCGGCGGAAAACCTGATGGAGCTGGATCGCTACGCCCTGCACACCTTCAACGAGCTGGCCAAGACCGCCCGCGCCGCCTACGACCGCTATGAGTTCCACGCCGTCTACCGCGCCGTCTACAACTTCTGCGTGGTGGACATGTCCAACTTCTACCTGGACATCATCAAGGACCGGCTCTACTGCGGCGCCGAGGCCGAGCGCCGCTCCGCCCAGACCGCCCTGTACCACATCCTGGACGGCATGACCCGGCTCATCGCCCCCATCCTGGCCTTCACCTCCGACGAGATCTGGCACGCCATGAAGCACGCCCAGGGCGTAAACGCCGAAAGCGTCCTGTTCAACGACATGCCCGGCGACAACGCCGCCTTTGCCCTGGACGCGGCCGCCCGGGAGCGCTGGGCGAAGCTGGTCAGCCTCCGCGACGCGGTGAACAAGGCCCTGGAGAATAGGTGCTTACGGGTGAGAACATGAGCCAAAGGGCTACAATGAT
>ENA-USYR01000572-USYR01000572.1-human-gut-metagenome-genome-assembly--contig:-NODE-572-length-19049-cov-39.209045_pt1 | contig 19049 bp, 18 predicted proteins | sample MGYA00250064_ERZ773510 | MGnify/ENA primary metagenome ERZ773510 (study PRJEB29103, sample SAMN06112082) | human gut metagenome | biome: human gut; feature: ankylosing spondylitis patient; material... | reverse complement strand
TCGCTTTAACTTTGCACTTGCCAACCTAAAGAAACACAAGCGGATGGCAACGGCTAAGAATAACAATTAAACAGATAAAGACTATGTGTAAAACAGAACAGAACCCAAACGAAACCGCCTTGCTCCGAAAGATGGTGGACGGGCTTAAACAGGAGGTTGAAAAGGTTAAGAGCGTAGTGTATGCCTCAAAGGAAGTGCTGAACTTGGAAGAAGCAGCAATGTTCCTCGGCATATCCAAAAGCTCGCTCTACAAGATGACCCATAACCAAGTCATCCCTTATTTCAAGCCGAACAACAAGATGGTGTATTTTGAGAAATCAGAGCTTCTGAAATGGTTGCGGCAGAACCCGGTCGCATCACAAACACAGGTTTCGGAGGAAGCACAGGCAATCATGCGCAAGCTCGCCCATGCGGATTGATTTTCCCTACATTCAATAATTCATTGATATGACAGACAACGAACCATTGCATTTGTCTTTTGACAATCTGCCCCGTGCCGTGGCAGAACTCCATTCCAAAATCGACACGCTTACCGAAATGGTGGAGAAACTGATGTCGGCAAACGTCACACAGCCTTTGCCGGAGATAATGACTGTGGAGGACGTATCGGCGATGCTGTGCAAATCCGTTTCCACCATCTATGCCATGACTTCCGAGCGTCGCATACCTTACCGCAAGCAGGGCAACAAGCTCTACTTCATGCGCACGGAGATTAAATCATGGCTCAATGATTCCGTAGTGCCAAAGGATGCTCCCAAACGAAAAAGCGGACATGAGGCCAAAGATTGCTGTAGTTCTCCTGACGAACCGGCTCCCGAAAACGAAGTTGTACAATCCGACGCTGTAAGTGAAACAGAGGACTTACAGGCAAGCACATCCATATCTGGCAATGGCATCGAATCGGAACAACAAAATCCACCTTACATCATCGAACAAAGGACGCATTCAAGGAGCGGTGCGGAGATTTTCGCCGTGCGTTTCTCCAATGAATATGAAACTGCCGGAGAACGGAAATTCAACCCAAAAGCACGGGAACTCAATGGTTACTGGAGTGATTACGGAAATGGTGGTTATGTGTTCAACACACCAGCAGATGCAGAGGATTTTGCCAATGCGATAACAGGGGAAAAGGGAACAGAACAACTCCCAACCGATGATGCAAGGGAACAATGTCATGACCACAATTCATCATGGTAGCCAATGCAAACGGACATATTTCAGACGGCAATACCTCTTATACAGATGTGGAAAACAAGACGAGGAATGAAGTATTTATAGGGGCGTTTTTTAGGGCTGGCAAGTTAATGTTTTCGTCCACGAAAACCACGCCACCAACGGCGACCCGACCATGCGGATAACGGCAAGACCGGATTGCAGCCCTAAAAACGCTGACCCATTTGTAACAGACAATAACAAGCGGATGACAGAACAAGACACCAATCATAAAGGAGGCCGCCCCAAGGCCGTAAAGGGCAAGGCGCGGACAAAGACAATATCCACACGGCTCACGCTGGCCGAGTGGAAAACTGTCATGAAACGGATTGCCGATGCAGGCAAGAAGCCGTCGCACTTCCTGCGCGAACTGTTGCTTCAGGGCAAGGTCGTAGCAGCACGGACACAGGAGGACAGGCAGCAGATAAGGATGCTGGAGGGAGGGTGCAATAACCTGAACCAGTTGGCGAAGATGGCACATCAACATGGCTTTCCGAGAACCAAAGAAAAAATCACCGCCCTGTTGGACGAGTTCAACAAAATCATCGAGAGGATATGATGGGCGACTTGAAGAAACGGGCGAGCTTCGCCAAGCTGGTGAACTACGTGAACAACCCGAAAAAGGCAAGGCTCATAGACAGCAAGGACGTGCGTCTTGATGATAATGCAACCATAGCAGCGAGTATGCAGGGGCAAGCGGATGACAAGCCGGGGCGCAAGCTGAAAAATCCTGTGTACCACATCTCGCTGGACTTCGCCCACGAAGATACGCCCAAGCTGACGGACGGTCTGATGGCTGAAATCGCCAGAGAGTATATGAAGCGCATGGGCATTGTGAACACCCAGTATATTGTATGCCGCCACACCGACAAGGAACACCAGCATCTGCACATCGTGGCCAACAGGGTTGACAACGACGGGAACACCATAAGCGACCGGAACGATGCCATACGCAACGTGGCGGTATGCAAGGCTCTCACGAGGGAATACGGACTGCACTTTTCCAAAGGCAAGGTGAATGTGAAGCGTGACCGTCTGCGCGGCAAGGACAAGGTGAAGTATCAAATCCATGATGCCGTAAAAGCGACCTTGCCCCATTGTAACAGTTGGTCTGAATTGTGCGACAGGCTGGCCAAGCAAGGCATCGGGGTGAACTTCAAGCTCGACAGGCGTAACGGCAATATTGTCGGCGTGTCATTTACCAAAGACGGGGTTTCGTTCAACGGCTCACGGATAGACCGCAGCATGGGCTTTTACAGGCTGGACAAACTATTGGGAGGCCGCATCGCCGAGGGCTTGGGATGGAGGAACAATCTGTACCACACCCGGCCAACGGCTGAAAGCGGAATAAGCCAAACGGAAACCATATATAAACCGGACAAATCATTTGAACTGACGGATAAAGCCTATTCTACCGATGGCCATGCGGAAACATCCGACAGTGGAACTTTCGCTGATGCCGATGCGAATACAGGCATAGTCCAAGTAGGTATCAACGCACTTATCGAGTTGTGCGTCCAACCTCACCAAGCCAAGGTTTCATCCGGTGGAGGCGGTGGAGGAAACGATAGCGACTGGGGCGAGAACGACAAGGAAAAGAACAAGTATAAACCCAAAAAGATGAAAAGATGAAGGACAACTTACAGAATATATCCGACCTTATCGGGGCATTGGCAGAGGACATCGAGGAAATCAAGAAGATACTGGCCGCAAAGGACGTTTCGGACAAGGACGAGGCGGTGAAAAGTCTTGCGGTGAAGCTGGAGCCAGTCATACGTTTCTTTGGCAGCAGCACGCCGGAGAATATCAACGGCATTTTCATGAGCAAGGAAACCATCGAGGCATACAAGAAGTCATTGGGCGAGGAAATGATTGTGAGCTTGCAGGCATACACCGATGCTAACGACAAAGATATGCGCAAACGCGGCATCCCCACAACCAAGGATTTGCTCTACAAGATACTGGAAGTGCTTACTGACCATGTGGAGAAAGACAAACGGATTTTGGAAAAGGCACACCCAAAGCAAGGCTTCACACGGAAACTTTGGCTGGCAATCCGCCCGGAAAGAGCGATAAATGGTATCAGGCGGTTATGGGGCAAAGTACCCGATGGCTGGTACAAGAACCCTTACGCATGGGCTGGCATTGTTTGTACGCTTGTGTTCTTTGCCTTGTTTGCCGTCAGTTGGGTGCGATGGCATGAATACCGGGAGGAAAACAAACGGTTGAAAACGGTTGCCGACAAGTACCAAGTGACCACTTTCATGCTCAAAGAGCTTTACCCGGAATTAGGCGTAACCGTCGGGGCATACGAGAAGCTGGTGGAAACGGTCGGTAAGGATTCCACATTGACCGTATTCAACAGGCAACTTGAAAAAGTGAGAAATGAAAACGAATCCAAACAATAAAATAAAGTGAATGGCATCCATCAAGGTAAAATATCGTCCTTCCTCCACAAACGGCAAGGAGGGCAGCATCTACTATCAGGTAATCCACAAGCGAACAGTCCGCCAAATCGGAACGGACTTCCGAGTGTTTGATATGGAATGGAACAAGGAAACATCGTCCGTCCGAATCATGCCTGAAACCAGCGAGAACAGAAAACGGTATCTCCACAGCGTTGCTGAACACATCGGTTGGGATATCCGGCGGTTGCTGGCCATCATCGCACAATGCGACAGGCAAGGCGGGAAATACACCGCAGATAATATCATAGAGAAGTTTAACGGACAGATGAATGGGCAATCGCTGTTCAGTTTCATGCAGGGAGTTATCGGGCAGTTGAAACAGCTTGGCAAAGTACGCACGTCGGAAACCTACACCGCAGCCTTAGCCAGTTTTATGAAGTTCCGCGATGGGCAGGACATTCTTCTGTGCGAGATAGACAGCGACACCATGATGCTCTATGAGGCATGGCTCAAAAGCAAAGGAATCTGCCCCAACAGCACCTCCTTTAATATGCGCATACTCCGTGCTGTCTATAACCGTGCCGTGGAAAAGGAACTGACGGAGCAGAAATATCCGTTCAAGCACGTTTACACGGGTATCAGCAAGACCGTGAAGCGTGCCCTCCCGTTGAAAGCGATAAAGCGTATCAAGGAACTTGACCTGACCTTGAAACCTCATTTGGACTATGCACGGGATATGTTCCTCTTTTCATTCTATACCCGTGGCATGTCGTTCATCGACATGGCTTATTTGAAGAAATCAGACTTGAAGAACGGCGTCATCATATACCGCAGAAGAAAGACGGGGCAGCAACTGACCATCAAATGGGAGAAGTGCATGAAGGACATCATCGCCAAATACGACGGTTGTTCCACCACCCAATACCTGCTGCCGATAATCACCAATCCATGCACAAACGAGCGGACGCAGTACCGCAATGCCATCAGCCGTATTAACGTGGCGTTGAAAGAAATCGCCCATTTAGCCGGATTGAATATGCCACTGACCATGCACTGCGCGCGGCATTGCTGGGCAAGCATCGCCAAGAGCAAAAACATACCGCTTTCGGTCATCAGCGAGGGAATGGGGCACGATTCGGAGGAAACCACGCGCATCTACCTTGCATCGCTTGATACAAACGTGGTGGACAAGGCTAACAGCCTAATCTTAAAAGACTTGTAACCGCAAAATTTCGATGGAATCTGTTAAGCAAAAAACGGAATCTCTTGATAAGAGATATATTCGAGGAACACAAATGCTGTGAGTCAATAAGTTAACAGGCTTCCAAAATCGGTTTTACTAAACAAATTCGTACCAAATGCCCATTATATCCCATTATAAATGAGGCAAAAGTGCGGATTTTGCAATATTATGCGTATCTTTGCAATATCAACTGTAACTCTTATCAAGAGATGGATTTCAAGGAGATACTGCATATATTCCGTACCGAATCATTCACCGAAAGGGAAAAGGGTACAAAGTTCGAGCGTCTGATGCGCTCATGGCTGTTGACAGACCCACGCTACAACGAGCTTGAAAAGGTGTGGCTGTGGGAGGACTTTCCGGGGCGCAAAGACTTCGGAGGTACGGACACGGGCATCGACCTCGTGGCCAAAACCGAAATGGGCGACTATTGGGCTATCCAGTGCAAATGCTATGCGGAAGATGCCGTGATAGACAAACCTGCCGTAGATTCGTTCCTCGCCACCTCCAGCCGCACGTTCACCAACGAAGTCACTTACCAGACCACCCGGTTTGCCAAACGGATATGGATTTCCACCACCAACCATTGGGGAAGCAACGCCGAGGAAGCCATCCGCCACCAAGACCCGCCTTTTTCACGGGTCGGGCTGATTGACTTGAACTCATCCTGCGTGGACTGGCAAAAGCTGATGGACGGACTTACGGGAACTTCCGCACTCGTGGAGGGCAAGAAACCACGCAAGCACCAGTTGGATGCCATATCCAAGGCATACACGCACTACATCACAGACGGCAACGACCGTGGCAAGCTCATCATGGCCTGCGGAACAGGCAAGACCTACACCTCGCTGCTCATCACCGAACAGTTGTTAGGCAACAAAGGACTGGTTTTGTTCATGGTTCCGTCCATCGCCTTGCTGGGGCAGTCGCTCAACGCATGGTCGGCAGATGCTAAGAAACCCATCAAGGCCGTCTGCATCTGTTCGGATTCCAAGGCTTCGCGGAAGATACAGAACAAATACGACGATATGGATGACAGTGTGGTTGACCTTGCCGTGCCAGCGTCCACCAGTCCGCAGTCCATCGCTTCGCAGCTGAAGAAATACCGCAGCCATGACGGGTTGGTAGTCGTGTTTTCCACTTACCAGTCCATTGATGCCGTTTCAGCGGCACAACAGGAGATACTTTCCGAAACAGACGGCGGGTATGGCGTGTTCGACTTCATCATCTGTGACGAAGCCCACCGCACCACGGGCGTGAAACTCTCGGACAGGGATGAGAGCAACTTCACCAAGATACACTCCAACGACAACGTGCAAGGCCGGAAACGCCTCTACATGACCGCCACGCCACGGCTGTACGGTGAATCCGCCAAAATCAAGGCATCGGAAAAGGACTGCATCCTCTGTTCGATGGACGATGAAACCCTTTATGGGAAAGAGTTCTACCGCGTGAACTTCTCATACGCCGTGCAGAACGGTTTGCTGACCGATTACAAGGTGCTTGTCCTTACCGTAGGCGAAGATGATGTTCCGGCGAATATCAAACGTGACATCACCGACACGACCACCGAGCTGAATTTTGACGACACGTCCAAGCTCATCGGGGTAATCAACGGACTGTCGAAGATGATACGGGGCGACGACCACCGCACCTGGAATACCGACCCCCACATGATGCGCCGTGCCGTGGCGTTCTGTTCGTCCATTGACAGGAGCGCAAGCAGGACGGGCATCGCATCCAAATACGTGGCTTCCGTGCTGCCGCAAATATCGGAAAAGTACGACGAGAATCTGGATGCGGAAAGCCTTTCTCATACCGTTTCGATAACCACAAGGCACATTGACGGCTCAATGAACTCGCAGGAGCGCAACGGAATCATGCAGTGGCTGGCGGACGAGCCTGACAATGACAGGGAGTGCCGCGTGGTGACCAACGTGCGCTGCCTGTCCGAGGGCGTGGACGTGCCGTCGCTCGATGCCGTACTGTTCCTTTCCGCCCGTAACTCGCAGGTGGACGTGGTACAGTCGGTGGGGCGCGTGATGCGCACTTTCCATAAGGGGCAACCCGACGAGAAGAAGTACGGGTACATCATCATACCGATTGTCGTGCCGTCCGACGTTTCGGCGGAGGAAGCGCTCAACAACAGCAAGACCTTCGATGTGGTCTGGCAAATCCTAAACGCGCTGCGTTCCCACGATGACCGCTTTCAGGCGACCGTCGAAAAGATTGCGCTAAACAGGCAGAAACCCAACAAGCAGACCTATACGCCGTCCGTAACCATCGGCAGGCCGGGACTAGGCTTTCAGGAGGGAGAGGAAGAAGCGCGGCAGATGGAGAACGCGGAAATCGCCCGGCAGCTGGAGCTTCGCTTCGGCGAGTTGCAGGACGGCATGTATGCCAAGCTCGTGGAGAAGTGCGGCGACCGCCTCTATTGGGAGAACTGGGCAAAGGAAATCGGGCTTATCGCGCACAAGTTCATCGAGCGCATATCCAAACTTATCCAGTCAGGCGTGCATAAAAAGGCGTTCAATGATTACCTGAAGAGCCTGCAACGTGACCTGAACCCGTCCGTGGATGCTACCCAAGCCATTGAGATGCTGGCGCAGCACATGATTACCCGTCCTGTGTTTGATGCGCTATTCGCCGATTACAAGTTCGTAAACAACAATTCCGTGAGCCGTTCCATGCAGCGGATGATTGACCTGTTGAAAGAACAGGCTTTCGACAAGGACACCGAGGTGCTGGACAAGTTCTACCAGTCGGTGCGCATGAACGTAGGCGGCATAGACAACTTGGAGGGCAAGCAGACCATCATCAAGAACTTGTACGAAAAGTTTTTCAAGAGCGCGTTTCCGCTCACCGTGGAGAAGCTGGGTATCGTCTATACGCCCGTGGAGTGCGTGGACTTCATCATCCATTCCGTAAACGACATCCTTAAGGCGGAGTTCAACACCTCGCTGACCGAACAGAATGTGCATATCCTTGACCCGTTTGTGGGAACAGGCACGTTCATCACACGATTGTTGCAGTCCGGCCTTATCCGACCGGAGGACATGGAGCGCAAGTACCTGAATGAAATCCATTGCAATGAAATTGTGCTGCTGGCCTATTATATCGCCGACGTGAATATTGAATCGGTATTCCATGACATTACCCGTCGGAAAACCTACTTGCCGTATAGCGGCATCTGCCTGACGGACACTTTCCAACTGGCGGAGAAGAAGCACAACGAGCTGTTCACGGAGTTTTTCCAGGACAATTCCAAGCGGGTGAAAAAGCAGATAGCCACGCACGTGAGGGTGATTGTGGGGAATCCGCCGTATTCTGTAGGACAGAAAAGCGAAAACGATAATGCAAAAAATTTAACTTATCCAATTTTAGAAAAACGTATATCGGAAACATATACTTCTCAAAGTTCTGCCAACTTAACCAAATCTCTATACGATAGCTACATTAAGGCTTTCCGCTGGGCTTCTGACCGTATTCCCAAAGATGAAGGTGGAATTGTCGCATTTATAAGTAATGGTGCATGGATTGATGGTAATGCTCAAGATGGTATGCGCAGATGCTTGGAGGAAGAATTTACATCCATTTATGTGCTGAATCTCCGTGGAAATCAACGAACATCAGGAGAATTGTCACGCAAAGAAGGAGGAAAAATCTTTGGTAGTGGTTCGCGCACGCCAATAGCCATCACTTTCCTTGTCAAGAATCCGGCAAAGAAAGGACAGAAAGCGGTTATTCATTACCACGACATAGGCGATTACCTTACCCGTGAGCAAAAGCTCAAAATGGTAAAGGATTTCCGTTCTATTTCTTCACGGAAGTTAGATTGGCAGACTATCAAACCAAACGAAAAAGCGGATTGGATAAATCAACGAGACGGCGTTTTCGATAGCTTGATACCACTGGCTCCTGAAAAGAAGTTTTCATTGAATACACAAAGTGTTTTTAACACTTATTCTGTTGGAATTTCAACGGGTAGAGACGTATGGGTTTCAGGCTTCTCCTTAACTGCAATTTCCAACAATATGAAATCCATGATAACATACTACAATCAACAAATCGGTATAGATGATATTTCTACAGATGAAAAGGAAATAAGTTGGACGGTAAACTTAAAAAAAGACCAAGCAAAAGGAGCTAAGCACAACTTCGAAAAGTCAGCTTTTGTCGTATCAAGTTATAGACCGTTTAATAGAATATGGCTATATTATCATCGACCATTCATTGAACGACCAGGCATTTTCAATTCATTTTACTTGATGACGGACGAAAATCCAACAATATGTTTTAGCGCAGCTAAAACACCGACTGTTCTTATAACAAACGAACACCCCAATTACCACTATATTGGAGATACACAATGCTTCCCATTGTATTGGTATGAAGAAAACAAAAATCCACAGGCTTCACTTTTTGATGATGCGGAAACAAACCGTTATATCCGCCGTGACGGAATCACCGACTGGATATTGAAAGAAGTCCGCAACCGTTTCGGAGGCTCACGAGCCATCACCAAAGAACACATCTTCTACTATGTGTATGGACTGCTCCATTCCAAGCAATACCGTGAGCGTTTCGCCGACGACCTGAAAAAGTCATTGCCACGCATCCCCATTGTAGATAATGTTCAGGATTTCATGGCCTTTTATAAAGCCGGAAAAGAACTTGCCGACCTGCACCTAAACTACGAGCAAGGCATCAATGAGCAGATAACAGGCCAAGACGTTGATTATCAATTTTTCGCAGAACAGCCAATGTTGGCACACCGGTTCTTTGGCGTAAAAGTTATTGGCGACATCGACATCTGGCAAAACGAATGGACGGATGAAACCTATCAATACTTCTCCGTGGATAAGATGAAGTTCGCCAAAGTACGCGATGAGAACGGAAAACTCGTTGCAGACAAGACACACATCATTTACAACGGTCATATCACCATCGAGGACATTCCACTCAAAGCCTACGAGTACATCGTCAATGGCAAGTCCGCTATTGACTGGATAATGGAACGCTATGCCGTCACCATCGACAAAGCATCCCAAATCAAGAACGATCCCAACGATTGGTCAAGAGAACACGAGCAACCTCGTTACATCCTCGATCTACTTTTGTCTGTCATCATCCTCTCTTGCCAGACGGTGGATATACTAAACTCACTGTCTAAGATTAAAATCGAAAAATAACATATTCACTCTAATTTTGTATTAAAACTATTCGTATTTGAATTTATGAATATAGCTTACCCAAATAATGTTGTCACCAAATTATATAATGACAGTCTTGAACTTATAGTTCCAATTGGAGAAAAATTAGATGCTCTAATTGTTAACAATCCTCATGAGGATTATATCGTTATTAGCTATGATTTATTAAAACGAATAAAAGGAAATCTTGAAATTTTGCGAGCAATTCCTGTCGATGAAAATTCTGTTGTTGCTGTTCGTCTTATAACTCGTTCTATTTTTGCCGACTTAATTGAGGGAATCTTTTTATTGACAAGAGAGTCAAATGATGAACAAACTAAAGCACTTAATATTCTTGATTATCAGTATGTGAAATCTATGAGGGATTTTTTGAAAAGTAGAAATGAATTATATAATTTTGACAGAATCAGCAAAGGAGAGAAAGAAATACACGAAAACGAATATCTTGCAGAATTTGATGAGAAATACAAAGAGTTTCGTAAAACGGGAAATATTACAATAAGTTGCATGGCGCAAGAAATTGGAAAACTTAATCATATTGAATTAAGCGTACTTAAATATTTATATACAGAATATCGCATATTATCGCAAAGCGAACATTATTGTAGGGAAAATAGAAAGTTTTCTTATTGCTTTGAAAATGATATGTTTATTTCACAACATGCAAAGGTTATAAATCATACTATAAAAATATTCATACAAATTATTCTCGTATGGATTGAACACAAAGAATTCGGAATGTCTTATTTTGAAAAGAACTGGAATAATTGACAGAAGAATCCGTAAATATATCTAATAAAGCCGCAGGATACAGTTTTCGGTTTTAGACAATACAAATCCATTAACACCTATCGCACTATTTGGAAAAATAGTTTGAAATCCGGCTGATGGCTTCAACCTTTGTTTCCATTACTACATCGGCATAAACCTGCGTTGAGTTAATGCTTGTGTGTCCGAGCAATTTGCCCACCGTATAAATATCGCCGCCCGCAGCCAATGCCAATACTGCAAATGTATGGCGGCTTGTGTGATAGCTGATTTTCTTCTCTATCCCAGCAGCAGCGGCAATCTTTTTCAGGCATTTGTTGCAGGAACTCAAACAGGTCATGTCAAATACCGTTTGGCTCGGCTTGCATCCGTTTCTGTCCGGCAGCAAGCTCATCGCTGATTGGTTCAGAGGTATTATCACCTGTTTGCCTGTCTTTTGCATGGCCTTTACCGACACTATCCAGCCGTTATCTCCCCGTCTGATGTCACGCCATGTCAATGCGCTTACATCGCTGTACCGCAACCCCGTGAAGCAGCAAAACAGGAAAGCCCGTTTGGTCGTTTCATTGACGGTGGGAGCTTCAGCAAACGCCATCAGTTCCTCTTTGGTCAGATATTCTTTTTCGGCTTGTTTCTTTCCGATTCGGTCTTTCCGTTCCAACGAATAGAACGGGTTTCTATCCAATACCCCTTCTTTTACTGCCGCATTGAGCATACGCACCAACGTGGACTGATAGAGATGCAGCGTATGGGGCGACATTTCCTTTGGATTGCCGGGCGATTTGGTATTGCGGTAGGTATGCTCTATGAAATCAATAAAGCCGAGAACAAAGCCCTTGTCTATTTTCGACATCAGCAACCGTGGCCTGTGCAGGTGCTGCAAATACGCCTTTATCACATTTACGGTTGAACGGTAATTACGGTAGGTGGATGCGGCATAAGCCGGATTGCGTCTAATCCCCTCTATGTGGACGGTAAGCCAATCGGCAAACACACGCTTGGGGAGTTCCGATTGTTTGTCGTCGTTTGTTTCCGTTTCCTCCTCTATGCCGAGCATACGTTTGGACTTTATGGCGTTGGCCTTTGCCATAGCAGCCTCATTTAACCTTTTCGCGTCCGGCTCATCATCCGGTATGAGGAACAGATTAAGATATTCATTCCATCGCTTCCCCTTGTCGTAGAAGTCAAGGTATATCGAGCGGCTTCCCGTCCGAAGCGTCCGTGTGCGTATCGTTATTTTCATCTTTTTCCCTCTGTTTGCTGTTATCTTGAAAAGAAGTTATCTACAAGTCCGACCGTTTCTATCTTCTTCTGGTCAACTATCTTGGCGTAAATGGATGTTGTGTTCACATTGGCATGGCCGAGCAGCTTGGATGTCGTGTAGATGTCCGCACCGAGCGTAAGCATCATCGTAGCGAATGAATGGCGGCTGCAATGGTAGGTTATGTGCTTGGTTATCTTTGCGTTCTGCATCCACTTCATCAAGTTCCGTTCGATATTGGAAGCTCCTGCCGGGAGCGTGAAAATAGGCTCGTCGGCATCATCCTTTAGGTAAAGGCAATCCAAAGCCTCCTTTGACAGAGGCACGTTCAACAACTTCTGCGTCTTTTGCATCCTTACCCTTATATATAAGGTATGCCCGTCCGGTGCCTTGATAATCTTACCCCATGTCAAGGAGCGCACATCGCTCAACCGAAGCCCGGTGAAACAGGAAAACAGAAATGCCCTTTTCACATCCTCACGGGGGCATGGAGCGGCCATCGCCGCTTTCAATTCTTCCAATGTCAGGTATTCCCTGATGCTTTCCGAAGGCTGGTATTTCTCTTTCGAGGCCAAAGATTTCAAAGGATTGGAAGCCAATATGCCCTCACGGACAGCCTTGTTCAAAGCCCCGTTCAACACAGCCTGATGGTGATGTGCCGCCCCGTTGCTGATGGTACTGCCATCCTTGCGCACGCTGTTTTTCGCATAGCGCAGAAACGCTATGAAGCCACGGCAAAAGTCCGCATCCACATTGGCCAGTACAATATCGGGCTGGCACGTTTCGTTTAGATAGGTTTCGACTTTGAGCCGCAAATCCCGTCTGCCTTTCAAAGTGGATGCAGAGAAACCGAATTTCTCCTGTTCGTACTCTTTCAGGAAATCAATGAGGGTAATGCACGACCGTTTGACCTTGTACCACTGGCGCACACCGTGGTTCTGCAAGGCTAAAATCCGCTCAGCCTTGATTTTCCCTGCCACTTGCATGGCATGGGCGTTCTGTTGCTTGTCAATCGGTGTCTGTTCCGGTACAAGGTACAATCCGAGGGATTCAACCTTGCGTACTCCTTTCACATAAACATCGAGATACAGGCTCATGTTTCCATTGGCCAACTTGCGCTTTCGGATGCGCACAGGCTCTTTTACCTTTTGCACTTTCTTCGGTCGTGCCATGTTCTTTTCCCTTTCTTTTATTTGGTTTCAACAAGAGGATTTTCTCTTGTCTTACGAGGGCAAAATTAACAATTAAATCTGTCACGTGCAACAAATATGCAACAAAATATCGTTAAAACTATGGCATTTTATGCTATTCCGGCCAAAATAGGAAAACAACATAAATACTTAATATAAAGTATTTTACATTGTTTTTCTTTCCTATTTTAATCCTTTATTTTCACTATTAGAACCCTATACTTCGTGGGTTTTCCCATGTGGATTTCTTTACGCATAGCCTCTATTGACAAGTGAGCACGTTCAAACTGCTCTGCGATGAAATGGCCCAGTACGGGATGATTAAATTTTTTCATGTTTATAATTTTATTAGTTGTTAAATACATTGTATTATATGTTAATTTTATGCATATCCGTTCAGACATGTCTGAACGATATATTTAAAAGCTATTTCTACCTTCGCCCCGCGTTTTGAAAATTCAAGGCGATAATCAAAAAATATAAATGTTATGACAAACGATTTCAGAATGTCTTATTTCATGCCTCCCATTGCTCCCATCAAAAATGAACAGGGACGGATTGTTACTCCTGCAACACTGGTTCCCTCCTGCGAAGTCTCCGTAGAACAAGTTTTTCAAATGATAACCTGCAACGAGAATCTCAAAATTCTGACCGAGCAAGTACGCAATTCCGGAGATATACGGACAGCAAAAGCATCACTATTGCCATACGTGACTCCCTGTGGTACGTTCTCGCGTCGAAACAGCAAATGTTTCGTAGCTTCTTCACATCTGGTGGTGGTAGATATCGACCATCTCGACTCCTATCAGGAGGCAGTGGAAATGCGCAGCACATTGTTTAATGACCACCTTCTGCGTCCTGTACTCACGTTTATCAGTCCCAGCGGACAGGGTGTGAAAGCATTCGTACCCTACGATCATTTACCCATGGCTAACGACACAAACAGTATCATCGAAAATATGAAACTGGCAATGATGTTCACCGTGCTGCTTTATGGTACAGGGGCACCCGTTCCCTTCGGAGAAAAACGCAAAGGGGTAGACTTTTCCGGCAAGGACATTGTAAGGTCTTGCTTTCTTAGTCATGATCCGGGAGCATTGTTTAGAAACAGCAAATAATTAGATATTAAAACTATAAATTAAAATTATGAACGAAATTGAATCGTTATGCCGCCTCTGTGAAGCGGTTGAAACTGCAGGAGCGGATATTGCCCCTACGTATGCTGAATATGTACAACTGGCGTTCGCCATCGCAACGGATTGCGGAGAAGCGGGACGCGAGTTTTTCCATCGGTTGTGCCGGGTGTCTGCCAAGTACGAACGGGAACATGCCGAACGGATATTCTCTAACGCACTTACTACCCGGCATGGAGACGTCCATCTGGGCACTGCATTCCATCTTGCTGAAAGGGCGGGTGTAACTCTCTGCAAAGAGGAAATGATGAACCACCGGAAAAATGCAAAAAATGCAGGAAATGCACCGTCCAAAAATCTCACACACACGCACGTGTATAATAAGGTGGACAATGAGGAAACGGACGAGTCCGAAGAGCTGCAGGACGGGAGTGACCCGAAACAGCCATTGCCTTCTTTCACCGAAGCGGACTGGCCGAAAATCCTGTTGCTCATCATGAGTTATGCCACCAGCCCTACACAGCGCGATGTCATGCTGCTCGGAGCATTGACCGCCATAGGTGCCAGCATGGAGCGATATGTGAGATGTCCATACGCCGGCAAACTCCAGTCTCCTTGCCTGCAAAGTTTTATTGTAGCTCCTTCCGCCTCGGGTAAGGGAATTCTTTCGTTCATCCGTCTGCTTGTGGAACCCATTCATGACGAGATCCGCCAACAAGTAGCGGAAGAGGTCAAGGCATACAAGAAAGAGAAAGCCGCATACGATACCATGGGAAAGGAGCGCTGCAAAATGGAAGCTCCTCAAATGCCCAAGAATAAAATGTTCCTCATCTCGGGCAATAACACCGGAACGGGTATTCTGCAAAATATCATGGATGCCAACGGCACAGGACTTATCTGCGAAACCGAAGCGGATACCATTTCCGCTGCTATCGGTTCTGAATACGGACATTGGAGCGATACGCTCCGCAAAGCATTCGACCACGACCGCCTGTCGTACAACCGACGCACCGACCAGGAATACCGGGAAGTAAAGAAAAGCTATCTTTCCGTCCTGCTTTCCGGTACACCCGCGCAAGTAAAACCTCTTATTCCCTCGACAGAAAACGGACTTTTCTCGCGCCAGCTGTTTTATTATATGCACGGTATATGGACATGGATCAACCAGTTTGAAAGTGGCGAAAACGATCTGGAAGCCATCTTCACAAGCATAGGTCTGGAATGGAAAAAGCAACTGGACCTGATGAAAACACACGGACTTCATACGCTCCGGCTCACTGATGAACAAAAGCAAGAGTTCAATGCCCTCTTTGCCGATCTGTTTTTCCGTTCGGGACTTGCCAACGATAACGAAATGAGTAGTTCCATAGCCCGACTGGCTGTCAATACATGCCGTATCATGGCAGAAGTAGCTATGATACGTGCACTGGAATGTGACCAGCCTTATCAGTTCAAGGATTCTTCCGCCCCTCTGCTGACTCCTGACAAGGAGATTGCCGCCGATAATATCAAAGACGGCATTATCACCCGTTGGGATGTGACAATCACCGCTGAAGATTTCCATGCGGTGCTGGAGCTTGTAACTCCGCTCTATCGTCATGCCACACATATCTTGTCTTTTCTTCCTTCCACAGAGGTCAAACATAGAGCCAATGCCGACCGGGATGCACTTTTTGAAATGATGGGCAACCAGTTCACCCGCACACAGTTGTTGGAGCAGGCTGAAAAGATGAAAATCAAACCTAACACTGCTCTTAGCTGGCTGAACCGTCTGATAAAAAAAGGATTGCTTATCAATACAGACGATAAAGGCGTTTATACGCGCACGCATGTGTGCGTGTGTTAGGGAGCCCTCGGAAAAAGTGCATTTTTTGCATTTATATAATAACAGGACGTTTCATGAATCCTAAAGCGGCGCTTTAGAGGTGGTAAAGCATAGCTTTACGATTGCTAAAGCGGTGCTTTACTTTTCCGCTCTTCTAAGGTTCTCCCAAGGCGTCTACAATCACTCTCACCTCCAACGGGGTGAACGAGCGGCGCTTTGATTCGTAACCTAAGTCGTACAGGCGTTGCAGAAGTCCGGGACATAAAGAGATCCATTTCTTCATCTTTCGATATGCAGCAATGTCAGTTAGTTCCGGAGAATAAAGTTGAGCCAGTTCCATGCGGCCGTAGGCGCGTATTTTGAATTCGTTCATGATGAATAAGTTTCTGATTTACAGTTACAAAAATAACAAAACATATTCATATATCCTACGTTTTTCCATTGAATAACCGACCATTACTGCGTATAATTGACAACAATCGCGTGCAACTGTAGACTATTGATTTCTGCGGGTTTCAGGGTTGTATCTTTGTATCGTCGAAAGGGAAAAGAATCCCCCGGACACAATGTTTAACCCTTTAATTTATTGTTTTATGATTCGTTACAAAATTTATCAAAACCAACAGCAAAAAGGCCTGAATGCAGGCAAGTGGTTCGCCCGTGCAGTAAGCGACGAGACGTTTGATTTGGCCAAGCTTGCCGAACACATGTCGAAACACAATTCACCGTATTCCGGTGGTGTCATCAAAGGTGTGCTTTCCGACATGGTAGACTGTATCAAGGAACTGCTGCTCGACGGCAAATGTGTGAAAATCGACGACCTTGCCATCTTTGGTGTGGGCATCCGAAGTAAGGCGGCTGAAACACTGGAAGATTTTTCGTTAGAGAAAAACATCACTGGTATGCGTCTGAAAGCTCGTGCCACCGGTAATTTGTCGACTACCAACCTGAAACTCGACAGTCAGCTGAAGCAGCAAGCGGAATATCAGAAACCAACTACCCCCGGTGGAGGTTCCGATTCAGGCAATACGCCCAATCCGAATCCGGGCGGAAGCGGTGAAGCACCTGACCCGGCTGCCTAATTCTTATTCCTTAGTTCCTGTAAGTCCTTCATTTAGTGAAGGACTTATTTAAATCCAATTTTTAATCTTAAAAAAACAATGTCATGAGTAATTCATCTTCTCCCCGCTCCGTATGGAGCTTCATTATCAAAGTGATTATCACCGTTGCCACCGCTATCGGAGGCCTGATCGGAGTACAAAGTTGTATGTAGCCCCATGCGCACCATTACGCTGATTATCATTCATTGCAGTGCCACGCCGGAAGGAAAATTCCTTTCGGCGGAGGCTTGCCGACAAGATCATATCCAACACCGTGGATTCCGTGACATCGGTTACCATTTCTACATCACCCGCGATGGAGAAATTTGCCAGGGCCGTCCTCTGGAAAAGGTCGGGGCACACTGCCGTGACCATAACACCCATTCGATAGGTATTTGTTACGAAGGAGGACTGGATATGGCAGGGCGTCCCAAAGACACGCGTACATTGGCACAACGGGCTTCTTTGCTCGGTCTGCTCCGCGAATTGAGGAAAATATTTCCTAAGACGTTGATTGTAGGCCATTATGATTTGAATCCAATGAAGGAGTGTCCGTGTTTTAATTGTACGGAGGAGTACCGAGAATTAGATGGTATTATCTAAGTATATTGACCAGCAAACTGGCAATAGGAGCTACGGCATATCGGTTGATAGCGAAGAAACTGACTCCGTCTACAAAATCAATCTTGTCATTGATACAAGTATTGGCTGTTTCGACCTTCTTCTGCGGTTTGCTGACGGGTACGTTCTTCGGAGCGAATATTTACGATCTGGACTGGCCTATCGTTCAACGTTTGAAACACGCTGTTCTGATGGATAACAATGATATGTTCCAGTTGTCGTTGATTTTGGGTGCTGTCCAGATTTTGTTCGGCATGGTGCTGAAAGCGGTAAATCAGACGATTCAGTTTGGCTTCAAATATGCGGTGGCGACAATAGGATGGATTATTTTGTTGGTTTCGATGGCTGTTTCGGCTCTGTTACCGGAAGTAATGCCGATGGGAGGCACAGTGCACCTTATCATTCTGGGAATTTCGGCTGCTATGATCTTCCTTTACAACAGTCCGGGAAAGAACATTTTCCTGAATATCGGACTGGGGTTGTGGGATTCGTACAATATGGCTACCGGTTTGTTGGGTGATGTCCTGTCATACGTCCGTCTGTTTGCTCTCGGACTTTCCGGAGGTATTCTGGCAGGAGTGTTCAACAGTCTGGCAGTAGGTATGAGTCCGGATAATGCAATAGCAGGTCCTATCGTGATGGTACTGATATTCGTTATCGGTCATGCCATCAATATCTTTATGAATGTACTCGGTGCAATGGTTCACCCGATGCGTCTGACGTTTGTCGAGTTTTTCAAGAATTCCGGATACGAAGGAGGCGGTAAAGAGTACAAACCTTTTAAAAACTAAAAATTAATATTTTAAGAATTAAACAATAAAAATAGAATAAGATTATGGAAATGAATTTGTTTATTGCCTATATTGGCATCGCGGTTATGGTTGGTTTGTCAGGCATTGGTAGTGCTTACGGAGTAACTATTGCAGGTAACGCTGCTATCGGCGCATTGAAGAAGAATGATAGTGCATTCGGTAACTTCCTTGTGTTGACTGCACTTCCGGGTACACAGGGTTTGTATGGTTTTGCCGGTTACTTTATGTTCCAGACCATTTTCGGCATCCTGACTCCTGAAATT
>ENA-USYR01000563-USYR01000563.1-human-gut-metagenome-genome-assembly--contig:-NODE-563-length-19354-cov-8.303211_pt1 | contig 19354 bp, 18 predicted proteins | sample MGYA00250064_ERZ773510 | MGnify/ENA primary metagenome ERZ773510 (study PRJEB29103, sample SAMN06112082) | human gut metagenome | biome: human gut; feature: ankylosing spondylitis patient; material... | reverse complement strand
ATGATTTTTACCACTTTATCTTTCTGATGCCGTTCTTGGTCGCATCCACCAAAGTTACCTGAAATGCATTTCATACACTAATTATAACAATCCCAGAACTCTATGAATTTACAATTTGTTTCTTTTGTGATATTCTTTAAACGAAACATTTTCAAGAGGGATATATAAATGAAGGAAATTTGTCAGGTTCTTATATGCGAAAAAGATAATAAAAAAATTGGAGTAATTACTGGTCTTGGGAAGTTTTTATCTTTCAATCCAATTATTATATTATCTGATATTTACGAGACAAATGGAAATATTGAGGTATGGGATTATAAGCAAACAGCTAAATATAATCTGCAAAAGCTTTTACACTTTAAGAAAGAAGACAAGGAACAATTTATTGCCCTAAATGAAGGAATTAAATATCTTATCGAACAGAGCTATTTGACAGGTTCAAGTATTTCGCCATCTTCTTTGGAGCTTTTACGCCCTTATTATGATATAACCTTAAAATTCACACCCATTGCCAAGGTACAAAATATTTTAGAAGGAACCGCTTCATACCCACCAATTAATTATGATACTTTTACTATTGATAAATTATTAGGAGAAGGGGAATTCTTGTTTTGTGACTATTTTTATCAATGTTTTAATCCATCTGATATCTTTTTTGCAATTTTACACTTTCTTTCAATAAATAATTATAAATTTAATAAATGTAAACATTGCGGAAAGTATTTTGCAACAGATAATCTTAAAATTGAATATTGCAAAAACAAAAGCGGTTATCCTAACTATCAAAAATATGAATGCGGGGAAGCTGTAAAAAGGATTCGTCAACAGATAAGACGCCAAAGTGAGTTGATTGGCAAAAATCTAAGGACAAATTATCTCGGTGATGATTTAGAAAAATTTATCACAGGAAGAGATATCTTATTAGATGAATTAATTAAGCATAGCGATTATGCTACTATAGATAAATGTTTTGATTATTTCGATAAAAACAAATGGTATACAAAAGACTCCTTCCGTAATGTAGGTAAGAAAAAATAATAATTGTTTCGTTTCATCAATTCTCATAAGTTCTCAAATAGTAAATTCATACATCTTAGTACCTTTTATAATATAGACAAGAAACATGTTTCAAATTTATTTATACGGAGGTATATTGAAATGACAAGAAGTGAATTATTATCAACAGAAGAGGGTATTAAACTAATGATTGCAAAATGGGACGAATATAAAAACAGCAAATGAAGTCCTTGCACATGTTACCAATTTTAATGATGAACTAAATAATTACTTTATCGAGAAAGAACCACTTTCAAAAAACTCAATTGCCCGAATGGGTGGATTAAGGCGAGTTAATAATATGATGGGGATATATACAAATGCTTTACACAAGCATATTAAATCCCTTGATTCTGGTTTGATTCCTAACTATTCACCATCATATATTCCAAAGTTACGAGTTATAGATATAGAAGCCCAAGCATGGAAAAAGAAGTACAACGAAGCAGTTAGCCTATATAATGAATTAAGCGAGTGCTATCATTTATCACTCTACAAATCAGATGGCACTTTTGATATTGCAAGTTGGTTATAAATTACAAAAGGTAAGGCTATTCTCAAAAAGGAAGATGGATTTACCCATCTTCCTTTTATCGTTGAAAATCTTCTGGCAACCAAAAACCATTTTTTCTTCTTATTTTCTTTACTACTTCTGTAAACAGCACATTTTTTTCGCTATATACTTTACCTAAAAGCTTTCTATCATTTTCTGAATTAATTAATCGATTCTTAATAACTTCGCAATCTCCAATTTCAGATCCACTCCAATTTCTCTTAAGCAATTCCGCAACAGCATACGTTGTCCCACTTCCTCCAAACGGATCAAATACTATATCGTTTTCATTCGTAGTCATAGAAATAATTCGTTCTAAAAGTTTTACAGAAAGTTCATTATTTTTTCTATTTTTTGAATGACGAACAGGATATATGTCATACCATACATCTGAAACATTTACCCCATTAGGATTCAGTTTATCTTTGTATCCCCCATAATCTTTTAATTCCCCTCCACAATGTCTACATGTTTGCAAAGGAATTCTTGGATTATTAAATACATTTGGCCTATTTCCTTTTACATAATATAATAAAGTATAATGACTTGGACTCAGTCTACCATTTATAGGTAAACTATATTTCATATCAATTGTTATCCAACTACGAAATGTTAATTTTCTATTCAAGTACTCGGCATAATACATTGACCACTTAGGTAAATTATAAACCATAAATGTTCCACCGGGTTTTAATATTCTTATACATTCATCGAGCCACTCATAACACCAATTCACATATGCCGTTGTAAATAAATCATCAGATATGCCCTCTCCATATTCTTTGTTAAGATTAAATGGGGGATCTGCAAAAATTAGATCAACAGATTCATCTTTCATTTTCCCTAGTAACTGCATACAATCACAATTGTATAATTTTCCATATCCTGTTTTATAAAACGGAATCAATTCTTTTTCTGTTATTTTCTTTTTCGTAGGCTCCAGAATATTAACGATATCTGGAATGTGCTCTATATAGGATTTCCTATACTCTAGAGGTATCATGCCCAATGACAACCACACTTCCAACTCTGTCATACCCAAATATTCTAAAATAGCATCTTTTAATTCCTTCCTGCAATCAAAAGATCCTTTACTTTTTAATTCTATCAATTCTGCCTTTTTAATACCTTTCTTTCTAAAAAAAAAGTATAAATCATCACTTGTTCTCTTTGATTCCTTTGTTGCTTTTATTAACAAATCAAATATTGAGTAATACATTTCTTCACCGCCACTTATAGTCTGTAGACTCATAGTCTACTCGAAGTATATCATTACATTATCATTTGGTCAACGAGGTAAATTTAATGAGTAATTTAAGAGAAATTTTATCGCAAAACATGAAAAAACTACGGGCACAAAATTCACTTTCTCAGGAAGAACTAGCACTTAATTGTGGTTTACATCGTACATATATTTCTGATATTGAATGTTGCTCTAGAAATGTTTCGATTGACAACATTGAAAAAATTGCAGATGCACTTAATACATCCGCAAGTGAATTATTAAAGGAGGAATAAAATGCATATATCTAAATCTTACATTACCCCATCTGCCAATACCCTAATATCAAATTCATCACTAGCTAAGTGTGCTTATGATGAAATATGTGAGGCCATCAACCGCATGATCTCTCAAATTAATAACACTTCCAAAAATTGTAATGGAGTTGTTCCAATAAAAGAAGCTTGCTATCAATTACTTGAAGAAACTTATCTTTGGTATAGAGAAAAGCCGTTAGATATTCTTGTAAACTTTGGAAAAGGAGGTCCTATTGATGTATACAAGCAATTTCAAAATTCAAATGAATGCTTTAATGTTGGACTAGAATTTGAAACAGGAAACATTTCATCCGCACATCGCTCAATGAATAAATTACTACTTGCTATACACAATAATGAACTGCAATTAGCAGTTCTCCTTTTACCTGTTGCTAAACTCTCCTATTACCTAACTGATCGGGTTTCAAATTATGAAGAACTAGAACCATATTTTCCTTTAGTAAAAAATTATCCTTTTATGATTATCGGATTTGATACCGAAGATTACAATAGCTCTGTACCATTCTTACCAAAAGGAAAAGATGGCATGTCTACAAGAGCAATTCATAAATGGAAAAATAAACCGTAACACCATTTATAACCCTATTCCCGCTCTATCTGCCCTGAATGCATCTACTTTATTTGCGAGTTCCTCTATTGCTGGTTCTAAATCAGCATAACTATCTCCATATTCGATAATTTGTACGTTGTACGTTTCTTTCCAGTGTTTAATCAATTGTGGAGCGGTTCCCTTTTCTTTAACCAAATAGTGTGGACTCGCTTCACAAGCTGATTTATGTAAATACTGTAAGATCAAATTTATGTCTGGATCACTTAAACCATATCCCAAAAAAACAACTGTATTTGTCAAAAACAGTGAATATAATATATTGTAAAATACAGGATTCTCTTGCTGAGATTTAAAATATTGACTAGACGTAAATATCAACTTTGTTGGTTTTTGTATTGTTCCATGTGCTTTAATTATTAAATTAGTTGGAGATTTTAAAGTTTGTACTATCGACTCTGCTTCTTCATAATCGAGAATAGAATATGTTGAGCCTTTGCATAAATTATCATATATCGAATCAAAATTTGTTGTTATTACAACTTTACTATCAATCTTTCTTATGAATTCGTGCACTTTAGATGGTTTAAAGTCTATCATAAATTCAGATTTCAAATATCTTACATAATCTGCTGGTATGCATGCGTCATATATTGCTTGTAATGCTAATAAATAGTCTTCTTTCTTTATCTGCTCATTAATATATTTCATATCATCTTCTGAAGCATTCCGAGCAATTGACTTTATTCCTTCAATAAACTGCCCCCATGTCTTTGGTTTAATTCCATCCTCTGTTGATGCTGTAGCAGATATTCCAGAGCCCAAAAATAACACACATCTTCTTGCCGCCAATTCCTCAATTAAGCTTTCTGGCCAGATACTGTATTCTATGCTACTCATTTGTATCCCCCACATTTCTCAAGAAATTTGTCGCAATAATTTCCAAGTATTCTTTATATGACTCAACACTAGCAGTTTGTCCACCTCTCACGCCGGATTCATAGGTCAAATCAAAAATTGGCATATTATTAATCTGCGAAAGAGGAATTACACTATATGAATAAGGAATATCACCTAACATCAAGTCTTCATCTGATATATTCTTGTTTGCAAATTCACGTAAATATTTTATAACTTCACCAGGTACCTCTTTAACCACCCTCTCGTATGATTTTGTGGGTCTTATTCCATCCTTAAATTTTCTTCCAGAATATTGTTGAATAGAGTATCCTGCAAATTTAACCAATTGCGTTTCAGAACAATTAATTAAATTTTTTTCATAAAAATCCGGAGTATAAAATGGAGTTTGTGGAAATGTTTGACAAATAGCAGCATAGTATTCTCTTGCCCAGCCCTTTATCCAGTTGCTTATATTTTTTACACCTAATAGACTAAAAATATCTGATGCCATCGGTGTAAAGAAATAGTCTGAATTTAACAATGCACTTCTATTTAACGGCCCTAACGAAGGTCCTACATCAATAAATAAATAGTCAAAACGGTCCTCCAAATGAGTTTTTAGCTGATTTAACCAGTTTTGTACTTTAATTCCTGCAGGTTTATTCATACTTCCCCAACTTTGACTCATAACATCATCAACTAGCGACATGTTCAAATGTCCTGGAATTAAATCTACTCCAAAGTTATTTTCTTCAGCCTTAACTGGTGTTTCATAGAATTCAAATGTACTTTCCCCCTGAATAATATGTGAAAAGTAATCATAAATTGTTTTTCTCGTTGGTTCTTCGCCATAAAAGTCAGGCCAAAACTCTGTCGAAATAATTGCTTGTGTTGAATTCGATTGTGGATCTAAGTCAAGTATCACCATTCTTTTCTTTTTGTATTTAGAAAGGTATGCTGCTAGATTCACAATGGTTGTTGTCTTTCCAACTCCACCTTTATTATTAAAAAAAGTAATTGTCCGCAAGTATTTTCCCCCTCTTTTTCTACCTAAAAAACCGATAATTTCTTATCGGTTTTAATGTCAACTTTCTGTCAATTTTAACTATTTGGGTTTATATCAGGTTTAATTTACAGTATATTACTCTCTTCCGCCTGCGCTATTTCTATCTTTTACTTATCCAGTGATTTCATCGTCGGGAAGAGCAGCACATCCCTAATCGCAGGTGAATCTGTAAGCAACATAACAAGTCTGTCGATACCATAACCGATACCGCCTGTTGGTGGCATACCTACTGCAAGTGCGTTAAGGAAGTCCTCATCTGTGTGCTGTGCTTCCTCGTCGCCGTTCTCTGCGTTCTTATCCTGCTGTGCGAAACGCTCTCTCTGGTCGATTGGGTCGTTAAGCTCTGAGTACGCATTACACATTTCCCATGTGTTAATGAAAAGCTCGAAACGCTCAACCTTCTCTGGATCAGATGGCTTCTTCTTAGTAAGTGGAGATATTGCAAGAGGATGATCCATAATAAATGTAGGCTGGATTAACTTCTCCTCACAGTACTCCTCAAAGAAAAGGTTGATGATGTCGCCCTTAGTGTGACGCTCCTCGAACTCAATTCCTCTCTCCTTAGCAAGAGCCTTAGCTTCTTCGTCAGTCTTAATTGTATCAAAATCAACACCAGCATATTCCTTAATTGCATCATTCATAGTAAGTCTTCTGAATGGCTTTCCAAGGTCAATCTCAGTGCCGTTGTAAGTAATCTTAGTTGTACCGCATACAGTCTCAGCAAGGTGTCTGAACATACTCTCAGTAAGTTCCATCATGCCCTCATAATCTGTGTATGCCTGGTAAAGCTCCATAAGTGTGAACTCAGGGTTGTGTCTTGTATCAACACCCTCGTTACGGTATACTCGTCCGATTTCGTAAACTCTCTCAAGACCGCCAACAATAAGTCTCTTAAGATAAAGCTCTAATGAAATACGAAGCTTAACGTCCTCGTCAAGTGCATTGTAATGAGTCTCAAATGGTCTTGCGGCAGCACCACCTGCATTAGATACAAGTGTTGGTGTCTCAACTTCCATGAAGTCTCTGCCATCAAGGAATTTTCTGATTTCCTTGATAATCTTTGATCTCTTTACAAATGTTTCCTTAACCTCAGGATTCATTATTAAATCAACATATCTCTGACGGTATCTCATATCAGTATCTGTGATTCCGTGGAACTTCTCCGGAAGTACCTGTAAACTCTTAGAAAGAAGAGTAATCTCCTCAGCATGAACTGATATCTCTCCTGTCTTAGTTCTGAAGATGAATCCTTTGATACCGAAGATATCACCAATATCAGACTTCTTGAAGTCTGCATATGCTTCTTCGCCAATTGCATCTCTTGAAATATATGCCTGCATTCTGCCCTTAAGATCAGCAATGTTACAGAAAGATGCCTTTCCCATTACTCTCTTGAACATCATACGTCCAGCAAAGCTTACATTGATTGGAGAAGCATCCATAATAGCTCTTCTCTCATTGTAATCAGCAGTAACTGCTTCTCTTGCCTGCTGCTCATCTAAACCTTCAGTATTAACTGCTGGTCTGTCACCAAGAAGTTCCTTCTCATGTGCTTCATAGATGGCTCTGATTTCATCTGTGTGATGTGTTACATCATACTTTGTTATCTGGAATGGATCCTTTCCTGCGTCCTGAAGGTTCTTTAACTTTTCCATACGAACCTTAATCTGCTCGTTAACGTCAGGCTGCTGTGCAGATTTATTATCTCCCATGAATGAGTATCTCCTTTTCTATACGTTACTGAAATATATCTTTATTAGTCGTTCTCTCAGAAATTAGTCGTTCTTTACAGATACAACTGTATATTCAATCTCTCCAACAGGTGCTTCTACCTTAACAGTATCACCCTTCTTCTTTCCAATAAGAGCTGCACCAAGTGGTGACTCATTAGAAATCTTGTTATTAAGGCTGTCTGCCTCTGATGAACCAACGATTGTATACTCGATATCCTCATCGAATTCTACATCGTGAAGTACAACAACGCTCTCCATCTTAACTACATCTTTATTCTTATCGTTATCCTGAATAACCTCACAGTTAGCAAGAATTGCTTCAAGTTCTGCAATTTCTGTTTCGATATCTCTCTGCTCGTCCTTAGCTGCATCGTACTCAGCGTTCTCTGATAAATCGCCCTGCTCTCTTGCTTCCTTTAACTTCTGGGCAACTTCCTTTCTTCTGACAACCTTAAGCTCCTCAAGTCTTGCTACTCTTTCGTCATACCCCTTTTTAGTAAGAAACTGTTTCTCTGCCATGTTCTTATCACCTTTCTATATATATGCTACACTAATATGCTTCTGCTCTACTAGAGAATAAAACCCCACAAGCGTCACAATATTATAAACTATCAGTTCCTGTCTGTCAATGCAGCCCTTCCAGTATCCTGTCCACAAGCCCATCAAACTGTTCCAGATTAGTAACCTGGTTAGCTTCATTTCTTAATGCCGCTGCGTGCTTAATTCCTGCTGTATACCATGCAAAATGTTTTCTCATCTCGCGGATTCCTGTAAACTCGCCTTTTATCTCACACAGTCCTTTGGCATGTCTCTTAATCATCTGGCACACTTCTTCAACAGACGGCGGTGCAATCACTGTCCCATTATTCATATATTCAGAAACCTGTCTGAATATCCATGGATTTCCTCTTGCTGCCCTTCCAATCATTATTCCGTCACAGCCTGTCTGTTTCATCATATTAACAGCATCTTCGCCGCTTTTAATATCGCCATTACCAATAACAGGAATTGATACTGCTTCTTTGACCTGTCTTATAATATCCCAGTCTGCATGTCCTGAATAATACTGCTGTCTTGTTCTTGCATGGACTGCAATGGCAGCCCCGCCTGACTCCTCAATAACATGTGCTATCTCAGGCGCATTTATACTATTCTCATCAAATCCTGCCCTTATCTTGATTGTAAGTGGCTTATCAAGTGCATCAGCCATCTTCTCGACTATTCTTCCGACAAGCACAGGGTCCTTCATAAGTGCCGAGCCTTCGCCGTTATTGACTACCTTTGGCACAGGACATCCCATATTGACATCAATTATATCAAACTCTCTTTCAGAAAGTCTCTTCGCTATATCTGCCATGATATCAGGGTCTGAACCGAAAAGCTGCAATGCAAGCGGACGCTCCTCCGGCACCGTCTTCATCAGGTCTTCTGTATTCTTATTGTTATACAGCACTGCTTTGGCACTGACCATCTCTGTACACATAAGCCCACAGCCCTGCTCCTTGCATAAAAGTCGAAATGGCAGGTCTGTTACTCCTGCCATCGGTGCCAATGCAATATTGTTCTTTATCTCAACATTTCCAATTCTCATAATTACTCCATGCCTAAGAAGAATACCTTGAAGAACATCTCAAGTGATTCAAGAAGCTCTCTCTTCTCATACTGATACTTCTTGACAAGCATACCGCATGCTATCTCGTCATACAGTAAATCACCCTCGTCTGCTGATGATTTGAACAAAAGATTGCCCTCCTCATCGAATTCCATATCAAGTATCCCGCCTACTTCCTCTGTGAAAAGAACGCACATAATCTTTAACTCGTTCTTTACATCATCAGGAAGCTTATCAAAATCAGGGTTAAAATAGTATTTCTTCTCATAAGAATTAGATACACATAAAACTACATTTTCATCAAACATATCCATATAATCCTCTCACAGAAACCTCTCCGGTTCTGATAATCTTCTCGCCCTCATCTGTCTTAATGATAAGCTCACCCTCATCATTGATTCCAATTGATTTTCCAACAATTTCCTTGTCAGCATATATTGCCTTGACGTCGCCGCCCTTATTGACAAGCATTGAATTATAGTCTTCTTTAAGCCCAGCCAGATTCTGTGTCTTAACAAATGTATCATAGTACTTTGCAAAGCTCTCTGAAAATGCAGCTACTATACGGCTTCTTTTCAGATGGTCGCCAGTCTCAAGATACAGTGAAGAAGCTGTTGCCTTGATTGAATCATCAAATTCTGTCGTATTAACATTAATTCCCATGCCGATAACCACATAATGTATGTAATCCATCTCAGCACTCATCTCTGTTAATATTCCACATACCTTCTTCTTATTAAGAACTATATCATTAGGCCACTTTATACGGCACTCTGCGTCATGTCCGTCCTCTGTAAGAACCTTGTGTATTGCCTCCTGAACAGCCATGGCTGCCACTATTGTAAGCATTGACGCATTGACTGGTGCAATATCCGGTCTTAAAAGAAGTGACATCCATATCCCACTTCCTGCAGGAGATACCCAATTCCTGCCGCGTCTGCCGCGGCCGCCTGTCTGGCTCTCTGTTATATAAAGTGTTCCATCAGCTGCATTATCTCTTTCTGCCGCTCTCTTAGCTTCGTTGTTGGTAGAATCTGTCTCGTCATAATACACTACTTCGCGGATAATCCCGGTTGTACTGCCTGTATCCACACATGTAAGCTGACTCATTATCTCGCTTGATGTAAGAATATCAGGATACTGTGTTATATGATATCCCTTATTCTGGACTGCCTCTATAACATATCCTTCTTCTTTTAACTGGTTTATCACCTTCCAGACAGCCGTTCTTGAAACCCCCAGCATATTGCACAGTGCCTGCCCTGACACATATCCATCTGATTTTCTCAAAACATTTAAAATCTTAGTCTTCATACCATTACCCGCCATGCTATTACTGCCATAAGCAGAAGTCCTAACGTAACAACTGTAAGAATAACGCCTGACACTGTTCTGTCGCTCATGAAATTCTTAGCCGCTGTAAGTCCGTTAACTAATGCTCCCAGCATGAATTCCACAGCGAATAATATTCCGCTTCCACTGCGCAGGAAAAGTATAATTATGAATACTACTCCTATTGCAAATGTGAGTGCTATATTGGCATAGTCTATGAGCATCTTGCTCTTTCTGTACGCGCCACTCGTTGTATAATACATAACGCCTCCATACCTTACGAATTAACCGTTGCGAATTACATTTTTACTTATAAGCTCCAAGTGTAGCTGCCATTACAGCCTTGATTGTATGCATTCTGTTCTCTGCCTCATCGAATACAACTGACTGCTCTGACTCAAATACTTCATCAGTAACTTCCATCTCGTCAAGACCGAATTTGTCATGAATCTCTTTACCAATCTTAGTCTTAAGGTCATGGAATGCAGGAAGACAGTGCATAAATATTGCGTCCTTAGAAGCATTGTCCATAACTGCCTTGTTAACCTGATATGGAAGAAGTGCCTTGATTCTTTCAGCCCATACTTCATCAGGCTCGCCCATTGATACCCATACATCTGTGTATAATACATATGCGTCCTTAGTTCCTGCCTTAACATCTTCTGTAAGTGTTACAGAACCACCGCTTATCTTTGCCCATTCCTCACACTGTGCAACAAGTTCCTTGTCTGGGAAATATTCCTTAGCTGTGCAGGCTGTATAATGAAGTCCTAACTTAGCGCAGACAATCATAAGTGAATTACCCATGTTGTATCTTGCATCACCCATGTATACGAACTTAACGCCCTTTAATCTGCCGAGCTTCTCTTTGATTGTAAGCATATCTGCAAGCATCTGTGTTGGATGGTATTCGTTAGTAAGTCCGTTCCATACCGGCACGCTTGAATATTTTGCAAGATCTTCAACTATTTCCTGACCGAATCCTCTGTATTCGATTCCTTCAAACATTGTACAGAGAACTCTTGCTGTATCAGCAATGCTCTCTTTCTTGCCAATCTGTGAACCTGTAGGGTCAAGATATGTAACTCCCATTCCAAGGTCATGGGCTGCTACCTCAAATGAGCAGCGTGTTCTTGTACTTGTCTTCTCGAATATAAGTGCAACATTCTTTCCGATAAGTGGCTGTTCTACAATGCCCTTTTTCTTCTTATCCTTAAGCTCTGCTGCTAAGTCTATCAAATATAAAATCTCCTCAGGTGTGTAATCCTTGAGTGTTAAAAAGTCGCGTCCCTTTAAATCCATGACATCCTCCTGTCTGTATGGCAAATTCGCCTACATTGAATAATTAATAACTTTGTTCATTCTATCGCAATTATAGTACTTCGTCAAATGCGTTGTTTAATTTGCTTGAATGTGGTGAACGGTTGATTGTGGGGGATGGCGGAAAGCTTCCGTTAAACTTCTCTGCATAATAATAGGCACTGGGCGGTTTAGGGTTTCTCCTCCTGTCGTTAACGCTGGCAACGCACATCCATGTGCGTACCAGCTCACGCGTCCGTCCATGGACGCGTGTACACTCGTTCTTTCTACATGCCCAGTGCCTTTATTATGCGTTCAGTTTAAAGTCAGTTCTCCGCCATCCCCCACAACCTCCCTTCCTCCACACTTCTCCAAATTCATGGGAGGGGCTTTGCCCCGTCCCATGAATATTCCGCATCTGCCACACCTTCCGTCCGCCAATAAAAAAGGTGGTGTGGCTTTTCTGACTGCAAACTATGCACATAATAAAAGCATTGAGCAAGTCACTGTCTAAGTGTACGCGCGTCCACGGACGGACGCGCGAGCTGTCTCGTGCATGGATGCACGTTGACAGCGTAACGAGAACTTAAACAGCCTTCCACGCTCAATGCTTATTATTATGTAGCGTAGTTTGTACGGAAGAAAACCACACCACCTTTTTTACCTCTTAATGGAATATATGATCCCCAATTATTACAAAATCTGAATAGTTATTAACATCTACAGTATATAAAGCTCTGAATGATGTATAACCACCTATATTATTAACACCTGATAATGCTTCAAGTGCTGCCTGCATACATTCTGTATTTCTTGGACCACTTGCAAGTCTTGATGCAAATCTGTCTGAAGCAGCTCCTGCTCCATTAGATACTCCTGAAAACTGACCTCTCTGATATACAACACCCGAAATAGAACCAGGATATCGTCCACTTCTTACTCTGTTAAGAATAACATTTGCAACTGCAAGCTTTCCTGCATATGGCTGATATCCAGCCTCCCAATCTATAAGACATGCCATAATCCATATATCATCGTCTGACACACTCATAGTCGGATTATATGTTATATCTGTTCCTGAAATAGTATTTTCTATAATTTTCTGTCTTCTTGCTTCCTCTGCTGCCGCAGCTGCTCTTGCTGCTTCCGCCTCGGCTTCTATTCTAGCCTGTTCTGCAAGTCTTGCAGCCTCTTCCTCTGCTTCTTTAGCTTCGGCTTCCTCTGTTGTATATCCTGTAAGAAGATTATCTGTACCAATTTGCTCTGCTAAAACTTCAGCTTCATCTCCAAAGCAAAGATTCTGTGTAAGTACATAGCCCTCGCAGTTACCAGAACTTATCTTAGTCCATTCTTTTCCTACCATATCAACATCTACTAATGTATTGGCATAAAGTCTTCCTACAACATCTGATGATTCTTCATCTGTACCACCATATACATCAAGATATGGATCTGTTAATGCTACTGCCTTATTCTTATATGTTCCTGTCTCTTCGTATCCAGTTACAAGAACCTCTTCAGTATTAGCTGAATAAGATGCTACCTTAATTCCAGTGTCAGTATTCTGTGTTTTCTCATAGGTAGTCGCTACTGCTGGAAGAACCGGTGTCATAAACAACACAATCGCAGCTCCCATATAGCAAGCAGCTTTGCTACTTCTAAGTTTCATATTATACTTCCCTTTCCGGCGGCTTATTTAGCTTCGCCTATAAATTGTTACAAAAATGTTACAATTTATTACGGAATTATAATAGCAAAGTTACATTAATTTGTCAAATATGTTAAAACCCGCTCATAGAGCGGGTTTGCGGGTTCGTTTATTAAATTCGTTTTACAAAATATGGTATGTGACCATATAAATAGTTGAATATTTTATACATTTCTCTGTCTGACAGCTTCATATGTAAGAATTGTACACGCTATTGCAGCATTAAGAGATTCAACCTCTCCCTCCATAGGAATTCTTATAAGTGTATCAGCCTGCTTTGTAATGTCATCTGTAAGACCATTGCCCTCATTACCTATAAGAAATGCTGTCGGCGTACTGTAATCCTCCCCAAGATATGTGTTCTTTCCATCAAGATGTGCAGCATATACCTTAACGCCGGATTTCTGGCACTCAGAAACTGCCTCTCCAAAATCCTGCACATATATGAATGGCACCCTGAATATAGAACCCATAGTTGACCTTATGGTCTTAGGATTATATATATCAACAGTGTTAGGACTCATAATAACTCCGGTAACTCCTGCGCCTTCACCCATTCTTATTATAGTTCCCAGATTGCCTGGATCCTGAAGATTCTCAACCAGAATAAGCAATGGATTACCTGAAAGCATATCAGAAAGACTGTTATCCTTCATCCTCACAACAGCCATAATCCCTTGCGGAGTCTGTGTCTGTGACATTCTGTCAAACACATTGTCTGCAACAATTTCAATACTGTCATCAGAAATCCCCTGTTTTTTTACCAGTTCCTTCACATATTCAGAATTATTATTCTGGAATCTTTCAGACATATATATCTTTACAAGTAAATCTGCCGGAACCTCAGATACCATGCGGATTCCCTCAACAACATATTCATTATTCTTCTTTCTTTCCTTAGCCTTGGAAAGCAGTGATATAACATGCTTTACTTGTGAACTGCTGGTACTGGTTATCATTGTCAGGTTACCTTTCTTTAAAAATGTATTACTTAGAAAGTAATGCACTTATATTAAATTCATAATCATTAATATCCTTAGTCATAGCAAGCGCTTCATCAATATCATAATCAACGAACTTGCCATCCTTGTAAGCTACAAGTCTGTTGCTCTTTCCTTCTGTAAGAAGGTCAACAGCATAAGCGCCCATGATAGATGCATACATTCTGTCCTTACATGTTGGAGAACCACCACGCTGCATATATCCTAATATAGTTGCTCTTGTCTCAATACCTGTTGCAGCCTCAATTCTTCTTGCCATTCCTGTAGAATGTCCGATACCTTCTGCATTAATGATAAGATGGTGCTTCTTGCCCTTCTTTCTTCCCTCAATAATGTGGTTAATAAGAGCCTGCTCATCATTATCGTATCTCTCAGGAAGAAGAATATCCTCTGCACCATTGGCAATACCACACCATAATGCAATATATCCTGCATTTCTTCCCATAACCTCGATAATACTGCATCTTTCATGTGATGTAGATGTATCCCTTATCTTGTCAATAGCTTCCATTGCTGTATTAACAGCAGTATCAAAACCGATAGTATAATCCGTGCATGCAATATCAAGGTCGATAGTTCCCGGAAGTCCGATAGTATTGATTCCCTGTGCTGCAAGCTTCTGCGCACCTCTGAATGAACCGTCACCACCGATTACAACAATACCGTCAATTCCATGCTTTCTGCATACTTCAGCACCCTTCTTCTGACCTTCTTCAGTCATGAATTCCATGCATCGTGCTGTATAAAGGATCGTTCCACCCCGCTGGATAATATCAGCAACGCTTCGCTTGTCCATATCAATTATCTCATCATTAAGAAGTCCGTTATAGCCCTTCTGAATACCTTTGACCTTAAGTCCCTTATTCAAAGCAGTTCTTACAACTGCACGGATAGCAGCATTCATGCCAGGAGCATCTCCGCCACTTGTTAATACACCGATTGTTTTAATTTCCTTTGCCATAACTTCCCCTTTCTTATCTCTTCATATTATTTCTGTCTTATGTTACCACATTATAAAAAAAAAATCTTCATTTTCTGATAAATTTTTACCAATCTTAATTAAAATTTATGTTGTAGCAACATTTTTCTCACCGTACTTATTCTTAAGAATATAAAGCAGGTCTGACGACACCCTCACACACTGGCTTGGTGGAAGTGCAATCCTCTGTTTTTCTGCCACACAATATATTGTGACAGTATCCCTGCCATCTGATTCCTTAAGAATATCAAAAAGTTCTTCTCTATGTTCTTCATACACTGCAAGGCTATCAAATCTTAACCACAGTCTTTTTGGAACACTTTCAAAACTCACCAGACTATCCGCTATAAGTTTGGCTTCCGCATTAACATTAGCCTGAACGCGTCCGGTAACAAATACTTTATTAGTAGTATCAAGAATTCTTCTATTCTTCTCGTATGACCTTGGAAACAGAATAACTTCAACCGTTCCGACAAAATCTTCAATAGTAAGATATGCCATCTGCTGTCCTGTCTTAGTAGTATTTACCTTAATATTTCTGACAAGTCCCCCAATCGTCTGTTTTGTACTGTCTGCTGCCTTAGTCTCTCCCGTCTCTTCATCAACAAGGAAATCTGTACTTCTCGCAGAAATATGCTTCTCCCACATACCAGTATATTCATCAAGAGGATGTCCTGTTACATATACTCCAAGAACTTCTTTCTCGCGTTCAAGCAGATCCTCTTTGTCAAATTCCTGAATATCAGGCACTTTCATCTCAAGGCTCTTTTTATCCTCTTCGCTTACAAGATCAAAAAGAGACATTTGTCCTGAAATAGCATCTTTATTCTGTTTAACAGCACTATCAATCATTCTTTCATAGACATTCATCATGCCTCGTCTGGTTTTGCCAAATGTGTCAAATGCACCTGCAAGTATCAGATGTTCAACTGTTCTCTTATTAAGAACGCCTGCCATTCTTGTAATAAAATCCTGCATGGAGTGGAAATCACCATTATTGGTTCTTTCTTCAATAATCGCAGTAATTGTAGGTCTTCCCATACTCTTCACCGCGTTAAATCCAAATCTTATCTCCTTACCCTCCACACTGAAATCCGCAACAGAATTGTTGACATCAACAGGAAGAATATTAATTCCCATCTCTCTTGCCGCAAGGATATACTCTGCAACCTTACTTGTCTTATCAGTTACACTTGATATGAGCCATGCCATATACTGTACAGGAAAATGCACCTTAAGATATGCTGTCTGGTACGCCACAACCGCATAGCATGCCGCATGTGATTTGTTAAATGCGTATTTTGCAAAGTCCATCATCTCATCATATATCTTATTGGCAGTCTGTTCACTTATACCATTCTTAATACAGCCTGGTACTCCGTTAGCCTCATTACCGTATACGAAATTCTGACGTTCCTGCTCCATTACATCAAGCTTTTTCTTAGCCATTGCTCTTCGCACATTATCACTTCCGCCCCACGAATATCCGGCAAGGTCACGGACAATCTGCATAACCTGCTCCTGATACACCATACAGCCATATGTCGGCTCTAATATTGGCTCTAACTGTGGGCAGTCATAGGTTATATTGCCTGCATTCTCTTTTCCCTTAATATACTGTGGTATAAAATCCATTGGTCCCGGCCTGTAAAGCGAGATTCCGGCAATCAGATCCTCTAAGCAGTCCGGCTTTAACTCCTTCATGAAGTTCTTCATTCCGCCACTCTCTAACTGGAATATGCCGGCACATTTGCCCTGACTTATACATTCAAATACAGCCTTATCATTATATGGTATTTTATCCACCGAAAATGAAGGATCTATCTGCTGTTCGCACTTCTCTGTCTGCTGTATTACAGTTAAGTTTCTAAGACCTAAGAAATCGAACTTTAACAGACCAAGGTGCTCTAATGTAGGGCCTTCAAACTGTGTAACCTTTACATTATCAGCACCTACAGCAACCGGAACATACTCACCAACATCCTTCTGACTTATAAGAACACCTGACGCATGAACTGACGCATGCCTCGGCAGACCTTCAAGTCTCTTTGCTTTATCTATTAAGTCATGTACTGTTGCATCCTGCTCATACAATGCCTTAAGCTCTGCATTAGGTTTTATGTCCCTGTCCGGGTTACCATTCATTGCCCCATCTATTGTAACTCCGACTTTCTGAGGTATCATCTTTGCAATATTATCAACCATTGCATAAGGAAGATCCATAACCCTTCCTACATCTTTAATTACCGCCCTTGCTGCCATCGTTCCAAATGTGATTATCTGGCACACACATTCTTTACCATATTTTTCTATAACATAATCAATAACCTTCTGTCTGCCCTCCGGCGCAAAGTCCACGTCAATATCGGGCATTGATACTCGCTCAGGATTTAAGAATCGCTCAAAGACAAGGTTATATTTAATAGGATCAAGTGTTGTTATTCCAAGACAGTACGCAACAAGACTTCCCGCCGCAGAACCTCGTCCCGGACCTACCGGAACATCATGTGTCTTGGCATAATTAATGTAATCCCACACAATCAGGAAATAATCAACATATCCCATTGAATATATAACTGACAGCTCGTAAGAAAGTCTCTGGAATATATCATTCGAATCCTCTGCCCTTTTTATAACAACATCTTTTCTGTCTGCAACTATTGATGCTTTTGCCTGCTCTATAATATCTTCAATGCATACATCTGCGGTCTTGTCCGGATATCTCTTCTTTAATCCCTCATAACATAAAGCATTAAGATACACCCATGAATTCTTTCCATATGCTTCAGGCACATCAAATGCTGGCAGCTTTGTAACTCCGAATTCTATCTCAACATTACATCTTTCTGCTATCTTATGAGTGTTCTCAACTGCTTCCGGTGCATATTTGAACAATTCCGCCATCTCTTCCTCTGACTTTAAATAGAACTGTCCGCCCTCATAGCGCATTCTGTTCTCATCTGAGAGCTTCTTTCCTGTCTGGATACATAACAAAATATCATGTGCATCCACATCATCCGCATATGTGTAGTGGACATCGTTAGTACATACCAGTTCTATTCCTGTCTCATTGTGCATACGCATAAGCTGTGGATTAACATAGTGCTGTTCCGCTATTCCATGATCCTGAAGCTCCAGAAAGAAATTGCCTTTACCAAATATATCCTGAAGTTCCAATGCCACATCTCTTGCTGTCTCATACATTCCCCTTGAAAGATATCTCTGCACCTCTCCTGCCAGACACGCACTCGTAGCAATAATTCCCTCATGATATTCTCTTAACACTTCTTTATCTACTCTCGGCTTATAGTAAAAGCCTTCTGTAAATCCCTTAGAAACTATCTTCATCAGGTTCTGATAACCTGTATTATTCTCTGCAAGAAGTACAAGGTGATTATATTTATCCTCACTCTGTCCTGCCCCTTTATCAAACCTTGACCCCGGAGCCACATACACCTCACAGCCAAGAACAGGCTTGATTCCTGCCTTCTTAGCCGCCTCGTAAAATTCAATAACACCATACATCACACCATGGTCAGTTATTGCAAGGCTGTCCATGCCAAGTTCCTTTGCCCGTTTAGTAATCTCTTTTATTTTACTGGAGCCATCCAGCAATGAATATTCAGTATGCACATGCAAATGTGTAAAACTCATAACAACTCCTCCCTATGTCAAAAAATATAACATATTTTCGTTTATTAATCAGCAATTTTATGATATTCTATATTTAATTATTATTGTAAGGGAGTTGTATTATGTTAATATCTGATATTCCCGTAGGCGGGCCGATTTCAATTGAAATATCCATAGATAATGTCAGCTATGAAATGCCTTCCTCTGTTGTTGCATCCAAGAATGGCTACATTCTCATAGCGCCTTTTACATCAAAAGGTGCTGTAATAGACTTTTCTTCTTATAAAGATATTTTATTCAATCTTTATACTGTAGACCCAGCAACGCAGAACCGGGTAGTCTCATGTCCTGTGCAGAAAGGAAATTCGCCAAACA
>ENA-USYR01000556-USYR01000556.1-human-gut-metagenome-genome-assembly--contig:-NODE-556-length-19569-cov-25.674584_pt1 | contig 19569 bp, 10 predicted proteins | sample MGYA00250064_ERZ773510 | MGnify/ENA primary metagenome ERZ773510 (study PRJEB29103, sample SAMN06112082) | human gut metagenome | biome: human gut; feature: ankylosing spondylitis patient; material... | reverse complement strand
TAGAACTTGATAGCATTGATGCGCATATTCTGTTGCGACACCGAGATTTTCTTCTCGTTCACAAGATAGAGTATGTACTTGTTGATGTCCGGCACTTTCAGGCGGTCGATGTTCCGTCCCTTGTGATATTCCATGAAGTCGCTGAAATAGGCACGGTATGTTTTGACGGTCGAGGGGCTGTAACGCTTCTGTTCCAGCAGTTCGAGGTAGCCTTTCGGCAGTGTGTATTCCCTTTTAGGTTTGGGATGCCGCACGTAAACCCGGCTGTAATCAATATAGGCGTGGGGTGAATAGCGGTCGTAGAAATCCGGCAGGCTGAAAGCGGCTGACGCTATGTATGCAGAGCCGTTGCCAGCCATTTCCATGCCTGTGTCTTGGGCGAGCAGTTGGGCGACAGCCTGACTGCTCGCATATTCTATCCGTATGTAGTCTGCACCGTCCCTTGTTTCTTTGTGCAGCACGATGCTTCCTCTTTGTTTCTGAACCTTATCCATGTCGCTGAATTTTGCTTCATGCTCCAAAGATAGAACAAAAATGCCACATTTTGAACATACGTTCAAAAATAATAGAGGTTAAAAAAACAAAACTGTATCAGGCTTTAAGCAGCGAATAGATATAGCGAAAGTTTTCTGCCAGTTCGTCCACGTTCAAACCGTTCAGGAATGCTTGTTCGTATGACAGTCCTAAAAACATTTGCCGGAACATGGTAGCCGTTTTCTTCACGTCCGTGTCACTTCTGATTTCCCCGCTTTCTTTTGCTTTCTGCACGACTTTCGCCCACAGGTCATGGTCATGGCTAAATACTCTTTCGATTTTCTGCCTGATGCCCGGATAGTACGTACGCACTTGTGACAGGAAATGAAAGTAGTAGAAGCTGGAGCTACAATCATGCGGGTCGCCATTGTCGCCAATCAGTTCAACAATCCTTTTCATGGAAGCGGCTACCCCTGCCACGTATTGCCCGATGAACTCTGCCAACGTATCGGCAGGAGTGGCAAACTTGTTTCCCGGTTCGTGCATTTTTAGCACGTATTTGTCTGCCACAGCCATGAATAAATCCAGCTTATGCGGAAAATAATAAACGATACCCGTTTTTGTCACCCCGCAGGCTTTGGCAAGCGTGATGATGCTTGCTTTCTCGTAGTTCATCCTGACAAATACGCCGAACGCTTTATCTATTACTTCTTCACGGTTAGTTATTATCATACACGTTTGTTTTTAATCGGTTACGAAGATACGGATTTTGTTTTAAGCATTTGTACCCCAGTGCTTTTTTTTAGTGCAAGGTGCAAGTATATATTTATATATATAGCTTGCACCTTGCACTAACCCAAAAATATTTATTATCAGATATTTGCGAGTTTCAAAAGAATGCAGTATCTTTGAACCCGAAAGTTAGGCAGACAAACACGGTCAAAGTTGGACAGGCTTAACGATTAAAAATCGTTACTGTTTCGTTACCTATTTGAAATTTTGAAAGCAAAGTAGCTGACATATAAGCGGTTAGAGTTATAGGTTCAAAACCCTGTCTCTCCGCTGGAAAGAATTGCAAAACAAAGAAAATCCCTGTAAATTAATACTTTACGGGGATTTTTTGTTTTTGGTGCATGGCAAAAACAAGCATATCAAAGCATTCTTTCGGTGTACTATTCGGTGTACCTGGTCTTATGCTTACATATGTGATATCTTCATGCTCTCAAAAAAGATCAAGAACTTTTCAAAAAAGACGACGACCTTTTTAAAAAAGAACAGGAACTTTTTTAAAAACGTCTTGGTCTTTTTTATTGTTACCAATGCATCGTAAACCGTCATTCTGTGGAGGTACAGACCTTTCATGCGTACTTTTTGCGGGGAAAAAGCCTAAAACACCCTACTTTATATCAAGTCGAAACGATCTATAAGAAAATGGTATGTGGCTGAAAACAAGTAATTTATGTGGAAATATACTTCAAAACATTGTGAGAGTATGAGAGCATGAATGAGAGCAATTTTTTTTATCCTTACTACATAAACCGTTAATAATAAACCTGTTATATATGCAGTGAGGGCATGAGGGTATACATGGCTCGAACTTTTCTTTGGAATATGCAAAACGGCTATATTCCACGATATAGGAATATATGCCGTTTTGATAGAGGGGAAATTTTTTATGGTATATAATTCCAATAATCCATATTTGTAATGATTTGAACTATAATTTTACGATCTCCTTCTCGTATTTCGTTGGGAGCATTCTGAGATGCATACGATATTTTTGCGCCCACTCCTTTTGCTTTTAACATTTTATTGGGAACTCCTTTCTTTATAAGTGCATTGACTACAGCGTCTGCACGTTTTTGGGATAGATCCATATTGTATTGTGATGATCCTTTTGCATCAGTACATCCTGTGATGAGATATTTTTTGCTTGTGTCTGTCAGCATAATTTGAGCTATTTCATCAATGATAGTAGCTGCTTTAGGAGTTATTTCTGTTTTATCAAACTCAAAATAGATATTGTTGAATAAATCACATAAAACATTGGGCTGGCTTGGAGTTTCTACAATTTGTTTCATGATTATAGGTTTTTCTATAACTTTTTCTATGATTTTTTCCACATATTGAATTTCCGGTTTGACTTTTAGGGATTTACCACCAATGCGCCACATCAATCGAATGCTTCCTTGCCATGAATTGGCTATATGTTTGTATGGCATGATGAGGTAGTCTCCTTGGAGTCCTATGCCAATGTTGTCATTAAGCCACATATTCACGCCTATTCCCAATGAAATAGGGATAAGATTTTGTTTATCTTTCCCTTCTTTAGTATAATCATTTGACAGATTCCATCCCATCTCCTCACTGTTGAATTCTTCCATCCCCTTATAGTTGATCTTAAAATTCTTGTACATATAGTTGGCTCCCATCCGTAGGAAAGGATCAATATAATTTGAATGGAGATATTCACCTAGACGCCACTGTAAACCGATTCCTGCCATACCTAGCCATCTTGATTCTTTACCGTTACGGACAGGATCGGAACTGTAGTCTAATGTTCCTTGTAAATCTAGATAAAAATGAGAGTTAAGTTCACGAGCAAAATATAGATTTCCTCCAAAAATAAAATCTTTTTTATTAGTACCTACAGTGTAACCGCCTTTATTATTAGTATGGAAATTAATGACATTAAAACGTGTCATTTGAAGTCCGGTTGCGCCTATACCTATTTCCCATGCTTTTTTATTATTATCGGCTGCTCCATTCTTTGCATTTTGTTGTGCATTTATAGGTAAACCGAAACATAATACTGAGGTAAAGCATAGTATGAGATGGATTTTATGTATATATATTTTCTTCATATTTTTATTCTTCATAGATAACTTGTACTTCGGGCAACTCATAAGAGCTGCTATAGTTTTCAATAATAAATGTTTTTTCATCCTTTCCTTTTCGGAGATAACCTTGATAATATCTATAGAAATATGAACTGTTGCCACTGTCAATGTATATGGATGAATTTAAAAATGGTGCGAATACTTTGAACGTTGGAACTTCTGCAGAAGATCTGTTATTAGAACTTGATGCTTCTTGTGAGCCAGCTGTTGAGGTATATCTGAATGTGATATATGCCATTTTAAGTTTGCTGGCTTCTTCTTCAGTATATGCTATCGGTTCTACATAGTCCATTCCATTTTCTTTAACGACACGTGTGGTCGATGATTTGTAAATTCTTGTAAAGTCTATTTTTGAAAAATCCAATTCACCTTCAGCAGATGAGAAACTGGGTGCTTCTCCATTGGATATTATTTTTAATTTTAATGTTTTTAGCGTAGGTCCCATTTGATAAGGAGCTAATAAACAAACACCATTCCATTGGAAAGTTTCTCCATAATAAGGTTCTCTAGCTTTTACAGTGTAATAAACGTCACTTCCATCCCAATATTCAGATTGATTGTTTTTGAATTTTCCGGGATTTTCTTGAATGAACCGATAGGTATAAATATAGTAATAATATCCTCCATTATTTGAACTATAACTTTGGTTTGAATATAGTTTTTTGTCTGGCAAAATACTGTTGGGATTATTTTTGTCAGAGACTCTATATGCGTCTAAATTCCTTGAACCACTATTAGGTAAATAAGAAGGGATATTTTGCCATTGGTCTTCCGGATTAACTTTTCGTTGTATATAGAAATATAGATACTGATAATCGTATAATGAATTTGAATTATCGCGGAGGATCATTCTCATGCGTACTCTATTAGGAACATATGTGTTTTTAGCGGATTCTTGCGGCAACTTTCCGGCTAGGGTTACTTCTTTTACCGTTCCCCAGCGTAAGTTTATGTCTTGTATTTCGGGTAAATCTTCTTTAGGTACAATAAACTCTCCGTTTTCATTGGTAATGTAAGTTTTTTCCGCATTGATACCCGGCATGCCTTTTACTTGAGCTTTTGGTGCGATTTGTCCAGTTTCATCATATACTTTATAGAGTACACCTCCATCAGTTGTGCGTACATATTCACCATATTCTGATTGAGAATATTGTGCAATAACATTAGGTATACCCTTAATGATGGTAACTTCTGTTCCCGGTTTTCCTGGTTCTCCGGGTTTGCCGTCTTTGCCATCTTCTCCGTCTTTGCCATCTTTCCCGTGTAGATAGTCATAAAAATCCTTTAACGTATTTTTTTCACAGTCCCATACTCCACCATTTTTGTGGTCAATAAGTGCATCTGTTGTACCGCAAAATTTAGCTAAGTCATTTTTCCACAGTTCATGTGCTGATAAACCATTGCTTCCGTTTATTCCGTCTTTACCAGCTAAATAATTGAAAAAATCATATTCTGAAACTTTGTCAGAAGGCCATTTTTGTCCTGGATTTTTAGGATCATTCATATTGCCTGTTCCTACAGTTTCTTTCCATAGTTCATAAGCGGATTTTCCATTGTTACCATTTGTTCCACTGAGGTAAGTGTAAAAATCTGCCATTGTAATTTTATCTTTGGACCATGCTGAATTATTTTTGTCTTTGATTTTATCATTTTTGACGTCATTTACCCATAATTCGTATGCAGATGCTCCGTTAACTCCTTTTTCTCCTTGAGCTTTTATTCTTGTATCAGTAGTACCTATCCACCAATTTCCGTTATTACCTATATGGGGAGATACGCCATCATCTCCTTTCTCTCCTTGAGCTTTTATTCCTGTATCGGTGGTGCCTATCCACCAGTTCCCATTTTTTATCACCGGGGTAAGTCCGTCCGCTCCTTTATCACCTTGTTCTCCTTTGGGACCTTGCACTGCAATCCCTGTATTGGATGTGCCTATCCACCAGTATCCGTCTTTAATGAAAGGGGTTAATCCATCGCTTCCTTTTTCTCCTTGAGCTTTTATTTTTGTATCGGATGTATTGATCCACCAGTTTCCATTAGGACCAATATAAGGGGATGTTCCGTCTTTACCATTTTCTCCTTTTTGACCTTGAGCCGGAAAATTTGTATCACGATTGCCAATATACCAATTACCATTTTCACCAACATGTGGAGTAATACCATTTTCACCATCTTTCCCTTTTAAATATAAAAAGAAATGTTCCATTGTTGTTTGGTCTTTGGGCCAATTTATATTGCCGCCAGCAACAGATTGTTTCCATAATTCATAGGCGGAAAATCCGTCTTTGCCATTAATTCCATCCTTTCCATCTTTGCCGATAGCTTTGATTTTTGTATCTTTATTGCCGATATACCAATTCCCATTTTCGCCAATATGAGGTGATTCTCCGTCTCTTCCGCTAAGAAAATCCCAAAAATCGGCTTCTGTATTTTTTGAAGAAGGCCAAATGAGCGAAGGGTCATGAGGGTTGGTGACATTACCTTGGGTGATCAGGATTTTCCATTGATCGTATGCAGACATTCCATCTTTTCCTTTGTCTCCTTTTTCTCCTTTAATATAAACTAAAAAGTCTGCTAAATCAACTTGGGTGGAAGGCCAGTTTATATGACCGGTTTCAACTTCTTCTTTCCATATCTCATAAGCGGATTTGCCATTGGTTCCCTGAGGACCTTGGGGTAATTCAAAATCAATACTGCTGCACGAGAAAAAAAATGTGCAAAGTAGCACTGATAATACATAAATTTTGCATTTCTTCTTTGTATACATGACTGTAAATTATTAAAAATGAATTGTTCTTTGTTGTTACATATTGGATAAACTCCGTTCTGCTTTATTGAATATTGTATCGTTGGGGGGCATGCAATTTTATATTTTAGGTTATTCTGCTGTGTGCGATTTACATTATAATAATATTCACATTTTATTTGGGTGCAAAGTTCTATATTTGGTACTAAAAAGAAGTTGCGTATTTAAAAGATTTGTTTGCATATAATCAGTTCTTTCTTTTATATCTGCATAAAAAGGTTTCCTATTTTTCTAAATGTTCGTTTTGGGATAGTTTTAAATGGTAGATGCTTTATATGATTTTACAGAGGGGTATATGTGATAAGTTTTCCATATATTGATGGTGGATTATGATTAGGTTTTGTGATATTTGTTATTATAGATGTATAGAAACTCTTAAAATAGATCCATATACCGAGATCAGGAAACAAACTTATTATTAGCTTTAGTGTGTATGATGGAGATAACTATATTCATAATCTTTAGGATGCGGGATGTTTGTTTAATCGTTTGCAGAAACTGAATATGTTTCAAGAGAAGGTGTATCTCTTGATTCTTCTCCTTTTTTACGTATTTCGTTAGGAGTAGCTCCGATATTTCTTTTACAGTAGGTTGTAAAATGGGAGAAAGTCTTGAAATGATAGTCCAGCATTATTTGTTTGATGGGTAAAGTACTTTTTTTTAATTTGAATTCAATTTCATAAGATGTTTGTTTTTGTAACCATTGATATGGTGTATCTCCATGGAAGTTTTTTTTGAATAACTGTGTGAAAACAGTATCATTATATCCACATAAAACAGCTAGTTCTTTGGCTGTTCTGCAAGCTTTGTAATGTGTCATGACGGATACGAAGAATTGAAGGTCGTTAGATAGCGCATCACGGAAAATGGAGGCAATTTCATTCTTCTTATAGCAAATTTTAAATAATGAGAACAATTCATATTCTTTGGCTCGATGTAAGTCGGGAATTTCTGTTCCATTTTTCATGTAATCGACCAGCAAATCTAAGTAGGAACGCATTAACGGATAAATGGGAAGGACTTCTACCGGTTTTACTTCTTCGATGGATATATCTTGCAGATACTCTATTGTTCTGCTATGTAGATAAGGAGCCACAATATTACATGCATGAATGACAAGTTGTACTTCATCCATTGCCTTGATTTTACATTGATGCAGGCTGCTGATGAAGAAAAATTCATTCTGCATTGCCATCAGAGGCATGGATTCTATATGATCTCTGAATAGGCATAATGATCCTTTTAGAACAAAACAAACTTGAAATTCATGGGTTTCGTTCAAGTTTTGGATAATCTCTCCTTTACTTATATGAAGACACCTGAATTGGCTGAATCTGGATAGCGCAAGAGGATCACGGTATAAATTCTTTAGTAAAAATAGCATTTCCATACATTATAAACATTTTAAGATAAAAAAAGTTTTGATACATCTATCCCGGACAAATATAACTTGATATTTAAAATGTTTTAAAGCTATAGGAGGAATATGCAACTAAATCATTGCTAATATGAAATTGAATCTTCTGTTTAAGAAAGAGTTTATCAACATATGAAATTATAAGGTATTTAAGGCCGGATGCTTTGGATGGTAGCTTATAAAGTGGAAGATGTTTACTGATTTTTTTTATGAGTGAATGTAAATAAGTGATTTGGAATGGAGATAAATCTAAGGATCTTTTTCTTATTGCAATGAACAATAAGGAAATTACAAATAAAAATCCGAATATAAGGCCGCTCATGTGATACTGATTACTAAGTATCGATTATATAAGTATTCCCCATCTTCGGGAGTATGGTTCAAAGTACAAAGCAACCATTGGCATAATGGATTATTTGTGTCGTGGGAACAATAGAAGTAAATAAGGAATGACGGACTACCTATAAGTAGGGTAAGTACTGTCAGAATCTCTATTGTTCTATGATGAAGTGTCTTGTTCACAGGCATTTCATGATGTGTCAATTTAATCATGCTTGCTTTTTTTACAAAATTGGTTATAGAAATACATACTGATAATACCTATTAATGGTGATAATTTTCGGCTTTATACCTAAAAATAAGTACTCATGTATTTTATGATGTATATGATTATCAGTAATAAAACCCCAATTTTTAGGTATTGTGTACTCTTGGTGGCAAGGGTAACTTTGCAACAAATTTGAAAACATAAAATAATAACTATTAATCAATAAAACTAAAGTATTATGAAATTGAAAAACTTTTTAGCGATGATGGCTATTGCATTGTGTGCAGTAGCATGTAGTGACAATGATGATAAAAAGGAAGATACCGTGATTCCGGCTCAGGAGGTTGCTGGTATTTACAATGGAACATTATCACTCTCAGTATCAGGAAATGATCAAGGAACGTCTGACAGTCAGGTGAAAATTACTGCGGAAGAAGGGGGAACTGTTCAAGTTCTTCTAGTTGGCGGTGCTGGTGAAGGAATGATGTCATTGCCGGATATTGCTATACCTGGAATTAAAGTGCATACCTCCGATAATGTCACTTATATTTTGCCGGAAAGTGCTGTTGATGTAACTGTTGGTTCTGTAAAATATACAGGAAGTTTACAAGGAACGATTAAGGATGAAAAGGCTGATCTGATCTTTACACTAAAGCCGGGAGCCATGCCTATGGCTATTACTGCGACTTTTGTAGGCACTAAATAGCATGAAAAGATATCTCTCTATTATAACCATACTGGGAATGATGCTTTTGCCATTCTCGGCATGTGATGGTATTTTGGAAGGAATATATGATAGTCCTGCTGCTTCGGATAGTAATGAATTGGGTTTTATAAGAACAGACCCTTCTACCCATTCGGGTACTATTTATATTGATGCTACTGATTATAGACGTTGGACTTTTATCGATTTCCATACACAAAAAGTAGATTCTGTAAATGTGACGGATTCTGAACAGAAAGAACCGGAGGAATGGGATATTGCTGTTCATCGTTATGATGTTAAAACCAATGCTGGAGCAGTATTGGAAACCGGTTTCACAGGTTTTTCTGCTTTACGGAATGCGGATGCGATGCCCGAAGGAGCCTATGTTGAGGATGTTTGGACTACCGCTAAGATAGCCATTGATATGTCAGGTATGATGGATGGTAATATTGTTTATATGGAATCCTATTATAATGAAGAACTATCCAAATGGTTGAATGTTGATAAAAGTAATATGCCACCTACCTATACTCTTTCAAACAAGGTTTATATGGTAAAGCTGAAAGATGGAACTTATGCGGCTGTTCGTCTCACAAATTATATGAATGCTAGTGGTGTAAAAGGCTTCATGACTATTGATTATATTTATCCGTTTGAATTGTAAACCGACATACGATATGCATAGACTACTCAGAAACGTGTGCTTGATACTGTGTTGGCTGATGGCGGTATCAGTATCAGCACAACGAATTATTTCGGGAACTGTATTTGATGAAAATAAAGAACCTCTGACGGGAGCAACAGTTTCCGTAAAAGAAAAAGTAACTTTGGGAACCACTACGGATACACAGGGAAAATACATGTTGAAATTACCCGATAATAGAGAATATACTCTACAGGTTTCATACATGGGGTATATCTCGCAGACTCATAAAGTGTCTGTCAGTAAAACAGGTAAAGTTGATTTTATACTGAAAGAAGATGCTGTAAATATGGAAACTGTAGTTGTAACGGGAACCCGTACTCCGAAACTCCTGAAAGATGTTCCCATTGTAACTCGTGTCATTACTGCCGATGAAATAAAAAAAGTAGATGCTACCCATATTGGAGATTTACTTCAGGCAGAACTGCCGGGAATTGAATTCTCTTATTCCATGGACCAGCAAGTTTCTCTCAATATGCAAGGATTTGGTGGAAATGCTGTACTTTTTCTGGTTGATGGTGAGCGTCTGGCAGGTGAGACTTTGGATAATATAGACTACAACCGATTGAATATGAGCAATGTGGAGCGTATTGAAATTGTAAAAGGTGCGGCTTCTTCACTCTATGGTTCGAATGCGGTAGGAGGAGTGGTAAACATCATAAGTAAAGTGCCTGCGGAGCCTTGGACTGTGAATCTCAATGGACGTTACGGGGCTTATAATGAGCAGCGTTATGGAGGAACAATAGGTTTCAATGTTGGAAAATTCAATAGTGTGACTAATGTACAGCATACCCAAGTAGATGAAAAAGATTTGGCAGATGGAAAAACAAATGAGGAAACGGAGGATTGGGCATTTAAAAAGGTGTATGGTGATAAAACTTGGAATTTCAAAGAACGTTTGGTCTATACTGCTAATGACCATCTGAAACTGACGGCACGTGCCGGATATTTTTTTCGTGAACGTGAGAAGTCACAGACTAGTAAAGACCGTTATCGAGACTTCAGTGGTGGGGTGAAAGGAAATTATGTATTGGATAAAGATAAGGATCTGGAAATAGCTTATTCTTTCGACCAGTATGATAAGAGCGACTACTTGCCGCAAGACGCTAATGATGTACGTGATTATAGTAATGTACAACATTCGGTTCATACTTTTTATAATCATACTTTTGTCGGTAAGCATATTCTCACCGTGGGTGGTGATTATATGCGTGATTATTTAATGTCCTATCAGTTTGCCAATAATGGAAGTAAACATCAGTATACAGTGGACGGCTTTGCACAGTTTGACTGGAACCCGACGAAATATTTCAATGTCATCACAGGATTACGTTTTGATTATTATTCAGATTCCGATATTAATCATTTCTCTCCCAAATTAGGACTGATGTATAAAATAGGAAACTGTTCATTGAGAGGTTCCTATGCCGGTGGTTTCCGAGCTCCTACTTTGAAAGAAATGTATATGAATTTTGATATGGCAAGTATTTTTATGATTTATGGTAATCCTGACTTGAAGCCTGAAACCAGCCATAATTTTTCTCTTTCGGCAGAATATATGAAAGGTCGTTATAATTTGACGGTGACAGGTTTCTATAATGTAGTTGATAATCGTATCACTACGGCGTGGAGTGAGGCGTTGAAAGGGCAGGTATATACCAATATATCAAATATCAGGATATCCGGTGCCGAGGCAAATGCTTCCGTCAAATATCCTTGTGGACTGTCGGCACGTTTATCTTACGCCTATACACATGAGAATATAAAGAAAGGGCAACCTGTCATTTCAAGTACTCGCCCGCATACGGCTACTGTCCGTCTTGAGTATGACAAGCATTGGAAGAACTATGCGTTTAATGTTGCTTTGAACGGACGCTTTCTGTCCAAGGTGAATACGGAGGAATATACTTCGAACACTTCTTATGAAGAAACTGAGAAAGTGACTTATCCGGCGTATACAATGTGGAAGCTTACGTTGTCTCAGAAAGTATGGAAAGGTGTTGATATGACTTTGGCGGTAGACAACCTGTTTAATTATGTCCCTTTCCGTTATTATAATAATTCGCCTGCTACTAAAGGAACAACTTTTTCAGCCGGTTTGTCATTGGATATAGAACAATTGTTCAAATGAAATTTGGCTGCTAATACTAAATAAACTATGTGATTTAAATAAAGATATGAAGAAGAAACAATTATTGATTGGCGGAGGGATAGCAGTCATCTTGCTGCTTTTGTTTGGTGTATGGAATCTTTGGTTCAGTGCAACTAAAGTGGCTTTCATCAACTATCAGGTAATCAGTTTAGGGCAGATATCTAAAGCTAATGACAATTCATTTATTAAAATCAGTGAACTGAGCACAGATGATCTGAACCGATTGGCCGGTTATGATATGGTATTTATCAATGCCATGGGATTAAGGATTACTGAAGAGCAACGTGCGCAAATACAAAAGGCAGCCGATGGTGGTCTGCCGGTATTGACTACTGCCGCTACCAATCCTGCAAACAAGATTATTTCATTGGATTCCATCCAAGCGGATACATTGAAACATTATCTGTCTAATGGAGGACGTCGTAACTATCGCAGTATGCTGAATTATGTGCGTGTGCATATTGATAAAAAACTATTCTCTGTGTCTGAACCGGAAGCCGTAATGAAACGTGCCGATGATGTGCTTTATCACATGGATCCAAAGAAACCCGAAGACGAAGAGTTGGGTTTCAATACGGTAGCCGGATACAATACTTTTCTGCAACATAACGGCTTGTGGAAAGAGAATGCTCCGCGTATTATTGTGACCGGTCCGATGGGTGAACCTTCCGGGCTTATTGCTAAATTGGAGGAAACTGGCAATATGGTTTATCCTATACGTTCCATGCGTTCTTTTATTCAGAACCATGGAATTGATTCTGTCCGTCCGTCTGCTATTATCAATATGGCGCATGGACGTATGGGTGAACCTATTGTAGATTATCTGGCGAAACAGAATATACCGCTTTTCTCTCCATTGAATGTAAATCGCTTGGTAGAGGAGTGGGAGAGGGACAAGATGGGGATGAATGGCGGCTTTATGTCACAAAGTATTGTTACTCCCGAGATAGATGGAGCTATCCGTCCGTTCGCTCTTTTTGGACATTATAAGGATGAGGAGGGTTTGCAACACGCTTATGCTATTCCAGAACGCTTGGAAACTTTTGTAGAAACAGTTAATAACTATATTGCTCTGCAGCGTAAACCCAATAGTGAGAAACGCGTTGCTATTTATTATTATAAAGGTCCTGGTCAGAATGCACTGACTGCGGGTGGTATGGAAGTGGTTCCTTCACTTTATAACTTGTTGCAGCGTATGAAACGCGAGGGCTACAAGGTGGACGGTTTGCCTACCTCTTCGAAAGAATTGGAACAGATGATACAATCTCAAGGAGCCGTATTTGGTTCGTATGCCGAAGGAGCTTTTGATCGGTTTATGGAAACCGGCAAGCCCGAACTCATAACAAAAGAACAATATGAGGGTTGGATAAAGAAATCCATTCGTCCTGAAATGTATGCCGAAGTAATAGCTGCCAATGGTGAATTTCCCGGAGCATATATGACTACTTCCGACGGCCGTTTAGGAGTAGCTCGTTTGCAATTTGGAAATGTGGTGCTCTTGCCACAGAATGCGGCCGGTAGTGGGGATAATGCATTTAAAGTAGTACATGGAACCAATGCAGCTCCTCCACATACTTATATTGCTTCTTATCTGTGGACACAATTCGGATTTAAAGCTGATGCGTTGATTCATTTCGGTACTCATGGCAGTTTAGAGTTCACTCCGCGCAAACAAGTTGCTTTGTGCAGCAATGACTGGTCCGACCGTCTGGTAGGTGCATTACCTCATTTTTATATTTATTCCATCGGCAATGTAGGTGAAGGGATGATTGCTAAGCGTCGTTCGTATGCAGGATTGCAATCTTATCTTACTCCACCTTTTATGGAAAGTAGTGTCCGCACCATTTATCGTGAACTGACTGAGGCTGTCAAAACATACAATAATTTACTTCCGGCCGATGGGCAGGCTGTACTGTCTACCGGAAATAAAGACGCTTTGAACCGTGCTTCATTGGCGGTAAAGAAACTCACGGTGAAACTGGGCATCCATCGTGAATTGGAATTGGATAGTCTTCTTACTGTTCCTTATGCCGAGGAAGATATTCAGCGTATAGAAAATTTTGCAGAGGAACTGGCAAATGAGAAGATTACAGGTCAGCTGTATACGATGGGGATTCCTTATGAACCCATTCGTATTACTTCCAGTGTGTATGCTATGGCTACCGAGCCGATAGCCTATAGTCTGTTGGCATTAGATAAACTACGTAATCGTGCGGACGGACAGGTAGAGAAACATCGCACTCTTTTTACTCAGCGTTATTTAGAACCTGCACGTGATTTGGTCACTCGTCTGTTGGCTGATCCATCGTTGGCTTCTGATGAATTGATTTGCCGTATTACTGGCATTACTTCCGATGAACTTGCTAAAGCACATGAAATCAATAAATCCCGTAATACTTCTCAAGGCATGATGGCCATGATGATGGCATTAGCTGAAGAAGCTCCGGCTGAGGCTAAAACACATGCTGATATGGGCAGTGGAATAATGCAGGCTGACCAAAGCGGATGTTCGAAAAGGAATAGCATATCCGGGTCTATGAAAGAGAAAATGAAGGAAATAGCGAAAGGTATGAATCCTGAGAAAGCTATGGTACTTGCAAAAAAAATGGGTGCAAGCCCTGAAGCTTTAAAGAAAATGGAAACAGGAATGTACAAGAGCCGTGCTGTAGGTATGAATACACTGGCCAAAGATACGGTTACAATGAAAACAACTTCTCGAGGAAAACGTGAAAAAGCGGATAGTGATAAATTCGGAGGCATGGAAGCGATGATGAAAGCTATGATGTCCAAGAAAAAAGAATATTCTAAAGAGGAGATGAATTTTGCTTTGGCTGTCGTGGAAGTAGAACGTACCTTGAAGAATGTGGGCAATTATAAGAGTGCTCTTTTGGAAAGTCCGGAAAGAGAATTGACCTCTATGGTGAATGCGTTGAACGGAGGATATACGCAGCCTTCACCGGGTGGTGATCCCATCGCCAATCCTAATACATTACCTACAGGACGAAATCTTTTCGCTATCAATGCTGAAGAAACTCCGTCGGAATCTGCATGGGAAAAAGGAAAACAATTGGCTGACAACACTATTGAAATGTATCGCCGTCGTCATAATGACTCTGTTCCTCGTAAAGTAAGTTATACATTATGGAGTGGAGAATTTATAGAAACCGGCGGTGCTACTATTGCACAGGTGCTTTATATGCTGGGTGTAGAGCCTGTTCGTGATACGTTTGGGCGTGTGACGGATCTTCGTCTGATTCCTTCTGCTGAATTAGGCCGTCCTCGTATTGATGTGGTAGTGCAGACTAGCGGGCAGTTGCGAGATATTGCCGCTTCACGTCTGTTTCTTATTAATCGTGCCGTAGAGATGGCTGCCAATGCTAGAGAAGATCAATTTGAAAATCAAGTAGCAGCAGGTGTTGTGGAAGCTGAACGTGTATTAATAGAAAAAGGTCTGACTCCAAAAGAGGCCCGTGAAATGTCTACTTTCCGTGTGTTCGGAGGAGTGAATGGTAATTATGGTACGGGTATACAAAGTATGGTGCAATCTGGTGACCGTTGGGAAAGTGAAAAGGAAATCGCCGATGTTTATTTGAATAATATGGGTGCTTTTTATGGTAGTGAAAAGAATTGGGAAACTGTTCGCCAATTTGCTTTGGAAGCTGCTTTGACACGTACGGATGCGGTTATTCAGCCACGTCAAAGCAATACATGGGGTGCATTAAGTCTGGATCATGTGTATGAGTTTATGGGAGGTATGAATCTTGCTGTCCGTAATGTGACCGGTAAAGATCCTGATGCGTATCTGAGCGACTATCGTAACCGTAACAATGCCCGTATGCAAGAGGTGAAAGAAGCTATTGGTATAGAGAGCCGTACCACAATATTCAATCCTGCTTATATTAAGGAAAAAATGAAAGGGGAGGCCGGCGCAGCTAATACTTTTGCTGAGATTGTGCAAAATACGTATGGTTGGAATGTCATGAAACCTCAGGCTGTTGATAAGGAAATGTGGAATGAGATATATGATGTGTATGTAAAGGATAAATTTAACTTGGGAGTGCAGGATTATTTTGAAAAGCAGAACCCTGCCGCTTTGGAAGAAATGACTGCGGTAATGATGGAAACTATCCGTAAAGGAATGTGGCAGGCTAGCGGGCAACAGATAGCGGATATTGCCAAACTACATACCGATTTGGTGAATAAATATAAACCGTCTTGTTCTGGTTTTGTTTGTGATAATGCTAAATTACGTCAGTTCATAGCTTCTAAAACGGATGCACAGACTGCATCCCGGTATAAGGAAAACATCAGTCAGATACGTGAAGTTGCTGCTTCAAAAGAGCAAAAGGGTATGGTGATGAAAAAAGAAGAGATGAATACAGTCGGTACGGAACAACAGACGAATACGGTAAGCAATACTGTTGTTTGTGTTGTAGTGGTGGCTGCAGTTCTTGTTTTAATTGTATTGGTGCGTTGTCGCCGTAAAAAAATGCAGGAATAACAGGCTATGGAAACAGTTGTAGTTGTTCTTATGATATTGGTCTGTTTCAATTTTATGATGAAACAGACATTTCGTAAACGAGGATCGGTTGCAGCAATAGCTGTTGTAGCCACCCTCTTTGTGGGACTGATGTGGCCATATGCTATTCAGCAGTCTAAGACACAGATTGCTGATTGGTTGGCAAATGTCCAATTGATGCTTGACACTTCGGTGGTGCTTACAGTGGAAGTTGCCTTACAGATGGCTTTTTGTATGTTGGCTGTTCATGTGCTTACTACAGGGCCTGTTAAGAAACGTACTCTTTTGGCTTACCGTGCTTTACGTTGGTTTCCGGGGATTTTGATATTTCCTGTCTTGTTTAGCGGATTAGTATATCTTATCTTCTCTTTTCCGGGTGTTTCCTTTTCTCTTGTCGCATGGAGTATGGCGGCAGGTGTATTGATATTGATTTCTGCAGGCACATTGTTTCTTCGTTATCTTTTGCCGGAAAAGGAATTACGGTTGGAGCTATTGTTCCTCACTAATGCATTGACCGCCATATTGGGAATTATTGCTACTGTAAATGGTCGTACCGCCGTAACAGGTGTAAGCGAGGTGGATTGGGGGGCATTGACCGGCTTGATAATTATGCTGGCAGGTGGAGGACTCATTGGATTGGTTATATATAAATATAGACGAATAAAAACAAACATTTAAAACTTACTGACATTATGAATCTTATATCAGACATTCTGTTTTGGATTTCGAACGGACTTTTAGTCCCTGTTGTTGTATTGCTTATTATTCTTTTCATCCGTTCGCTATTATTGATAGGCAGTTTTTTCGGGCAGTATCTGGCTATTCGGCGTACGGATGCGTTGTTGCGTCAACAGCTTGATACACTGACTATAGATACTTTGCCCGAATTGGAAGGCAAACTTCCTGTGAAGTCGAACTCGTTAGTCATTGCGTATATCCGTCGGGTGTTGGAGTCAAAAGACCGTCCGGCACATGTGCAGCGCCTGTTGGCTGATTTTGAAATTACTGCTGATAAGGATTTGGCTATTTCAAAAACATTGACCAAGATGGGACCGATGCTTGGATTGATGGGTACATTGATTCCAATGGGACCTGCTTTGGTGGGACTTTCTACTGGTGATATCGCTTCTATGGCGTATAATATGCAGGTCGCTTTTGCTACGACTGTAGTTGGTCTGTTTTCTAGTGCTATCGGTTTCATAACCCAGCAGGTGAAGCAACGCTGGTATTTACAGGATATGACTAATCTGGAATTCCTTTCTGAATTGCTCACTGAAAAACGTACAGCTTGAGATGAAACGTAATTTATTAAGAAAAGAGGAGGATAGTGACCCGATGAGCGTGGTCAGCAATCTGTTTGATGTGGCGATGGTGTTTGCTGTAGCGTTAATGGTGGCCTTGGTTACCCGTTATAATATGACTGAAATGTTTAGTCAGGAAGATTTTACGATGGTGAAGAATCCGGGTAAGGAAAACATGGAAATCATAACCAAGGAAGGGCAGAAGATTAACCGTTATACCCCTTCTGAGGATCAGGATGTCAAAAGCGGCAAGAAAGGAAAAAAGGTGGGTATTGCCTATGAATTGGATAATGGAGAAATCATTTATGTACCCGAAGAATAAACTTGTATAAAGGAAAGGGTTGCCTTTTTTTGTGTCAGAAATATCTATTTCCTCATATTCATCATCAATTAAATATATGTTGTTTTCACTGACATATACGTTTTGAACATTTCCTGCAATTGCTGTCTGGTCATAGAATTTATCGGGGTTATTAATATCCATAACTGTTATAACAGTATAACTGCAGTCATCTATTTTGTTTGGCAAATAGATTTTTGAATAATCCATTGGCTTTTCATTAATTTCAGGTACACAGGAGTCTTTTTTGTCAGTTATGTTTACATTTGCCTCAGATATTGTATAAACATAATTACCACTTAATTTTGATGAATCAAAAGCTCCCTGCTGAGTGTTCTGTTTTATTAATTTAGGATTACTTCTGTCTGTTATATCATAAACAGATATTATTGTTATGGATTTTCCGTTGTTTACTCCACAACCTTTAGACGTAACCGAATCTTCTATGCCATACAGAACATCATCTTCATATACACCTGAAATTACTATTAATTTATTATCTGCATAATATATCTCTTTTACATTTACATCTTCTTTGTTATATTTAATCTTTATTTTTGCTATTTTTTTAGTCTCTTTGCCCTGTGCCTTCACAATATTTACTACCGGCTTTTTGTCATTTACAATATAAATATATTCACCATCAGTTTTTACAACATCACCTTCATCCACACCTTCTGTCTGGATATTTGTTGTTGAATATGCTTTTGAATCTGATTTTTTCTTTACGCCATCACTGGACATGGTGCTGTCAGAACTACTACTTTTTGCTGTTGCCTTAGTTCTATATGTATCGCTATAATCTGTAGCTTTTTCTGACATTGTTTTGTATATTTCATCATAAGAAGATGCCATTCTTGATTCATTGTTTTTTGCTACATGGACTGTTCTTGAAGCCAGTTCTCTTGCTTTGTTTTCAGTGTTTGTTCTATACCAGAAAACTGTTCCAACAACCAGTACAAGACAGGCTGCAAACCCTGTGCAAAGTCTGATTATCATCTTATTTTTGTTTTTTCTGCCTGTGGTTCTAATCTGATTAATCACATTAATATCCGTAGAAATCTTTGGAATATCTTCGCTGTCCTTTTTTATAAGATTTGCTATTTCCATGTTTTCCACATCAATTTCATCGTTTAGTTTATTTTTCATTTCTTCATTCTCAACCTTTTTGCTCGATTTATTCATTACTCTACCTCCAAATACTCTTTCATCTTCTTAAGACTTCTGTTAAGCCTTGACCTTACAGTTGAAGGATTCATTGATAGAATTTCTGCTACCTCATTGCTTTTATAGCCTGCCACTACGCATAAAGAAACAATCATTCTATCTTCAGTATTTAGTTTTGATAACGCTATCTTCACATCTGTTTTTTCGGCATTGCCAATGTTACTGTTGCTTTCAACTTTTTCCATATGACTTTCGTCTTTTATGTTAGGATTAAAAACATTAAATTTATTGTATTTATAATTAAGTTTCTGCTTGCACTTATTAGTTAGGATTTTTAAAATCCAACTTTCAAATGCATCTGCTGACTTTAACTTTTTAATACCTTTTAATGCATCAATAATTGTTTCACTTACTATGTCTTTTGCAAGCTCACTATTTCCTAATATGTACAAAGCCATTTTGTCTCTTCTCCTGGCACTGGTCGGCAGGACGTGACCCCTGGACACAGCAGAATACGTTGCAGTCGGACTTGGCAAT